>JAAUYG010066963.1_pt1 | contig 15693 bp, 12 predicted proteins | sample 7278091 | NCBI WGS metagenome assembly JAAUYG01 (sample SAMN14350201, study PRJNA611818) | marine sediment metagenome | isolation source: surface marine sediment (0.6m) | place: French Polynesia: Moorea | collected 2018-08 | reverse complement strand
TTGCATTTAAAATTGCCATTCCATACATAACCTGAACTGTGTAGACACATCCAACTTATTTTAGGCCTAGGGATTAGCACAGTACTAGTACACACTACATGCACCAGTTTCCTGTGCTTTGGTCTGTTCGTCGGGTACTTCTAGTAGTACACACCTTTAAGCAGTGAGCTGCAGTGGTTTCCCTACTTCCTGAAGAGGTTATTTCTGATGACTTAATAGTACATTGGTATCATTTAGTTAAGCCATTACCCTTATGCATGTTACCCAGTATATGTAATAGAATCCTATTCATGTGGCCAGGCACTAGTGCATTATGATTTAAAACTTTTACAGGACACAGTATGACAACCCAGAGCACCAGATGGCAGCACCAGAACTTCTTGAAGGCCTAGAGATCTTCTAGAAGGCCTAGAGATTTTCTTCTACAAATTATGAAAAAATATCTGAAATACTCACAAATTTCATGGCATTCAAGAATAACAAATATACTAAGCTAAAGAAAATATTATTTAGAAGCAGTTACCACCAGTTTCTCTCCAAATTTACCACCAGCATATAGACCCATATAACAGTATAGGCTACCTCAAACCCATAAAATTAATAGCAGTATAGACCCATATAAGACAGTATAGGCCTGCAATATCAGCTGAAATAAATACCGGTACATATACCGCTATTTGGAAGGTGAGAGTACATCATTAGTGAGATATGTTATGTGTATTCCAGCTGTCATCATCACTCCCTCCGGCCAGAAACACTATCCCAAGATTATCGACAACGGAAACGGCACGGTGAAAATCAAGTACCAACCCACAGAAGTGGGTCTCCACACTTTGGAAGTCGCTTACAACCAGGTCCCAGTACAAGGTAGTCCATTCAAGTTCCGCGTGGATGCCATCAATGCTGGCTACGTGACCGCACACGGACCTGGTCTCAGCCATGGCATCGCTGGACAGCCGTCGACCTTTACTATTGTCACCAAAAATGCTGGCCCAGGTATGACAAATGTTAAAAACGCTTGACAAATGTCGTATAAATCGTTTTCAGTTGATAGCATGATTACAGAGGATATGTTTTAAGTATTGGCTTGATACGTGCAAGTGATAATCGGTCCTGGTGATAGCATTATTACGTTGAATGAGCAAGTATGTTTTAAATAGCTTTCAATTCGATCTTTTGAATTACAGTTGAATGATATTTCCAGCCAGCTAAAATGAAGTCTAGGGTCTCATTGGATGTAGGAAACGAAGCTTTTTTCGGTTGTTCAACAACCTGGGTTGGTTCCAATGATAACGGACCTCATTGATTTTAGCTCTCCTGATGGGCATATCTAACCCACTAACGAACCCTATACACATTTTGTGGGTAAATAAGGAACAACAGCAAATTTTTTTTGACGTATCAATGCACACTTTTCCAAGTACTCCACAGGAATATGGTTGCAATCTAATTAAGTGATATTTATGATTTAATATCGTTGATCCTATTTGGCACTGTAGTGGTGCTATTCATGACCTCAAAATTAGTCTGTCCTTTCATCATCCATTTGTCATCCGTACTACATTGATTTCTTTCATTTGGTTGGGGATCCTTTAGTTTCACAGTGCACATTAGAGTGGTGTAGACATTTTTCAACGGCAACACAATAGTTTGAAAACACCTTATAAATTAAGTTCAGATGACCAGGAACATATCAAAAATGATGCAATTCGATGCACAACATGCATTCAGGCACTCGCAGACACTTTATAACATTTATAACCAAATATGATATTTCAGGAAGTGGATCAGGCTGTTTGTGTAGGGCTATTTTCAAAAGCACCTTTAACAATTACTCGATTTATTGGGTGAAAAAAATGCATCTGTCAGATCCGTTCACTGACTACATCCGTGATAATAGCATTATTCCATTAGACATATTTCATGTGTCTGGTCGAATACGTTTAAGTGATAATCGGTCATGGTGATACATTATTACGTTGGAAGAACAAGTATCTCTTAAATGGCTTTCAATTTAGTGGTCTTTTGAATTATAGTCAAATGAAATATCTAGTTAAAACGAAGTCTAGGATTTCATTGGATTGGGCTCAGGGCAGTTGTATAACAACCTGGGTTGGTTTCAATAATATCGGACCTCGCTGAGTACTGGCTCTCGTGATGGCATATGTAGCCCACTGGCAAATTCTGTACATATTTTATGGGTAAATAAGAAACAACATCATTTTTTGGGGGGTGTTATACATGCATTCTTTTCCAAATAATCCATAAGAATATGCTTGCAATCAATTAAGTGATATATGATCCTATTTTGGACCTGTACTGGTGCTACTCATGAAATCAAAATTACCTAGTTTTGTCTGTTCAATTGTTTGTCGTTCATCTGTGACATTGATAATCTCTAAAACGTATGTATTGGATTTCTTTCATTTGGTTGCCCTGACCAAATGGGGATCATTTAGTTTCACGATACACATTTGAGTGGTGTACACATTTTTCAATGGTAAAACACTACTTTGAAAACATCTTGCATATTAAGTTCAGACGACCAGAGGTGTATACAAAATGATGCAACACAATGTGCATGCATTCAGGTACTCACGGCCTCCTTTATAACATTTAAAACCAGATGTGATATTTTATCAGGGTCTTTTTGTAGGGCTACTTTTCAAAAGGACCTTTTATACAATTACTCGAGGTATTGGGTGAAAAAAAAATGTATCTGTCAGAATTGTTATCTGGATACATCCCTTGTGATAGTATTACATTAGAGTTAGACATGTTTCAAGTGTCTGCTTCATTACGTTCAAATGATAATCGGTCATGGTGATGGCATTATTACATTGGAAGAACCAATATCCCCTAAATGGCTGTCAATTGAATGGCCTTTTGAATTACAGTCAAATGAAATTTCTAGCTAAAATGAAGTCTAGGGTGTCATTGGATGTAGTGAAGGCTTTTGTTCAGTTGTATAACAACCTGGGATGGTTCCAATGATATCGGACCTCATCGAGTTTAGCTCTTCTGATGCCATATCTATCCCACTGCCAAATCCTATACACATTTTATGGGTAAATAAAAAAACAGCATCAAATTTTTTTTGACTTTATGAATGCCTACTTTTCAAAATAATCCACAAGAATATGCTTGGAATCAATTAAGTGATATTTATGATTTAGTATCATTGATCCTATTTTGGCCCTGTACTTTTGCTACTCGTGAAATCAAAATTAGTCTGTCTCTTCAATTGTTTGTCGTCCATCAGTGACATTATCTCTAAAAACGGACTGCGTTGTTTTCTTACATTTTGGTTGCCCTGACCAAATGGGATCCTTTAGTTTCACAATGCACCTTTGAGGGGTGTACATATTTTTCAATGGCAAAAAGGTGACCAAAAGTTGGGGACAAGGGCTGGGAGGAGAAACAAGAAATTAATGTTACGTGACCTTGGTAGCTTATCACCCAAAAAAGAGAGTTAAAAAAAAAATAGTATGACAACATGTCCACATCTTTTCTCTCTCCATCCCCAGGTGGTCTATCTCTGGCAGTGGAAGGACCGTCAAAGGCCGAGATCCAGTGTGTAGATAACAAAGATGGCACCTGCACGGTGACCTACATACCTAAAGTGCCTGGAGAATACAACATCGTCATCAAGTTTGCCGATCAGCTCATCAAGGGGGCACCGTTCACCGCCAAGGTTACCTCGCCAGGTATGGTCTGCAGGGATTGCATTACCACAGTGGTGATTTAGGAGTTCAATTAGGAATGTTATTAATATTATTGTGAGGTGATTGTGTGTTGAACTACCTAAGCCACAGATCTGGAGAGAGAGAGAGAGAGAGAGAGAGGGAGAGGGAGATTGAGATTGTAGTAAATTGTAGTAAGTCAATATTATGTAACTTTACCCCATCAACTAGTGACAAACCTTGGCTGAAGCTCTTGAAAAAACAAACAAACATGGTTACAGTTAAATTTAATGCATTTTGTCAGTATTACTCTTAGAAAAAATGCAAGGGCCTGAATAATTAATTTAATACTATTTAATTTGGTATTAATTTTTTTGAAAAAAAAAAAATTTAATTTGGTGTAAAAAAATAGTTTAATTTGGTGTTAATAAGCATGATCAAATGCAGATATTCACAATGCCATGTTGCATGGCATAGAATTGTTACGGTTTTGCTGGAGTTCATAATAGCAACGGCGCCTCCATCTAAATGTATGTGTGCCTTGTTCTAGATATATATCTCATATGTGTGTACACGCGTGTCTTTTAGCTGGCTTTGACCAGGAGAAAGCCCAGCTGTCTGTCGGCACGAGTAGCGAAGTGTCGCTGAAGGTAACAGAAACTGACATCAGCACGTTGACAGCCACTATCCGCAGTCCATCCGGCATTGAAGAGCCATGTTCTCTGAAGAGACTGGCCAATGGCCATCTTGGTAAGAGAAAAGTAGCGTTTATATCTTGTTTGTTTGTATGTGCACCTGTGTACCATATAAGGAGTCATCAACAGTTGTCCCTCCATTTTAAGACCACCCATAGAACAACGAAAATGTGGTCTTATGGTGCAGGTGGTCTTTAAGGATTCAATAATGGACCACCCATAGAATCATGAAACTATCTAATAATGTAGGTTGTCCTTATAAAGTTTCAGTAATGCACAAAATGGTTTTGAGACCAATTATGTAGTCTTGTAATCAAGTGGTCTTAAAATAAAGGATTGCAAAATGAAGGGACTACAGCATAGGTAATATTTACCTGTTTTATAGGTCTTCATGCAAAGCATCAGCAACGCACAAAATAACATTAAAGTATGAGAATAAAGAGTCTTGTAGACGAGGTTGATTTGAACAGTAGAGCTTGACCACCCGATTGACCGGAGTACCATTATCATTGAAATATAAATCCTGACAGCTGAGATCATGCAGTTTGTCCAACAGAGGTTATCTTATCCTGGTCTTTCAAAACTGTTTTACTATATTTATAATGGATCTAGCTTGGTAAGCTACAAACACTGAATTTTTTTGTACACACTTTTCAGGAATCTCATTCACCCCACGTGAGATTGGCGAACACTTAGTCAACGTGTATCGCAACGGCCAACACATCCCCAACTCGCCGTTCAAGATCTACGTCGGCGAGAGTGAGATCGGCAACGCCAGTAAGGTGAAGGTCTACGGCAAGGGACTCACAGAGGGTATCGCCAACGAGGTCAACGAGTTCACTGTCAACACCAAGGAAGCAGGTAGGTTGACAGCTTGACAGGAATGAGCGTTTGTCATTTGTATAACAGCAAACTAAAAGTATGGATCATGCGAGACTGAATCAGTACTTTGGATTTGTTGTTGGAAACTTCATTTGCCGCTAGTTTGTTGAAATGGGCTTTACTTGAAACATATTTGTGTAAATCCCAGTTTAGATAGTTAACAAAATAATATAGTAATAAATAAATAGATAAATAAATAATAATAATGTTTTTAAGATTATAATATTTTAAGATACATATTGTTTTCATGCCCTGTACACAAACCAGTGATGCCTATTAAAGAAGATGGTAACTTAACGATATGTAAATTCCCCATTCCAGGCTATGGTGGTTTGAGCCTGTCCATTGAGGGCCCCAGCAAAGCCGACATCGAATGCCATGACAACGAGGATGGTTCATGCCGCGTAACCTACAAACCAACAGAACCTGGAAACTACATCATCAACGTCAAGTTCGCTGACGAACATGTTCCAGGTGAGTGATTCTGGTTTCAGTTCACTGAATACCATACATTTGGGTCAAATGGACAAGATGTTAAAAATGCCTGATACTGACTTTTCTCAGGACAGTCAAATATATGTCTTACGGAGATCAAGTAACACTCTTAAGCTAACTGCTTGAATTACATTGCATCATAATGCCTGAAGCATACATAAAGACTAACGGATCACTGTATGTACGTTAAAACCTTCTTTAAAGCCTACCTATATATTAAGACCATCTCTTAAAACAACCAGAGTTTGCAGCTCCTTGGTGATATATAATCAGTTGTTGAAACCGTATGAGACCATCCGTGTATAAGGACCACATTTTGTTTGGTCTCTATGGTGGTCTTTTGTAATAAATATAGGGTTTCGCTGTACTTTGTACAGGACCTTTGTGACAGTTGCTTTAAAAATGTTCTCAGGCATAGGTTCACCGCACCTGTGTTGCTGAAATAGACTTTGCAGAACAGCCTTGCAGTAATGCATTTACATGTGTGTATTAATGTTCTTCCAGGGAGTCCATTCCTCGTCAAAATTGGTGGAGAGCCGTCGGGTCGCGTTACCGAGAGAATCACAAGACAGTCACGCGCTGCCGATATCACGCATGTCGGCAGTGAATGCGAACTTAGCCTCAAGATCCCAGGTAAACAAAAGTGCAACAGAACAACAATTTGAATATACAATAGTCCCCTGCTAATAGGGCTACCCTATTTGCCAGTAAATTATGGCCTTTTTGTTAGAAAGATCGCCTTTGACAAGAGTGAATAGTAATGGCGCCAAAGATGTTTGGCCACATTAGTAGAGAGCATGGCCTGTGCTGAGAGTGGCCATCACGAGAGGGGCTTCCTGTGTCCATATAAACATGAGCTCTCTCACAGACGATAGGCTTCTGATACAGAAAACTCTTGCATGCGTTGGGCCATCGTCATTTTTAACAACTGGCCAGTTTTGTATCATAATGAATACAAAATTATTATGAAATTAAAAAAAAAATATAAAGCTTTACAAAAGCTACTCGCTCACATCCTCCTTCCAAATCTGTTGCTATATATATTGACACCCTGATATTACCCAGTGTGGATTTTAGTGGTGTTCTTTGTTCTGAACGTAAGCATTCAATGGTTTCATTGGCAGTAAGTAGTTCCCATATCACTGTTAATCTTTAACTGTTGGGGCAAATTCCTAAATTTTTTGGGTTAGAGCTATCAGGCTTTGTATGACTCGATGCGTGAAATTATTTGCATGCAGAGTTTGGGGTTTTGTACTCGATATCCGAAAATGTAAGAACGCATCATATTGCGACATTTCTCGAGAAGTCTTTCTGGTGTAAAATGATTTCAGTGCATGAGTCTGGTAACTGGAATATCTTGGGATCTTTTCAGATTAAAGTTTTAAAGAAGAGATTAAGCAAACTTTGAATGAGAATGCATGCACTGCTGGGCTTGGGTGATTTTTGTCTGGGCATTTGCATGTTTTTTTTCCAACTTTCAATAAAAATTTTAACATTTGTTCCAACAATTTAGGCCTTCCTCATAAGTAACAGGAAATATGCTTCCAGAAATAATGCTTTTTAAGCTGTGTTGTTACTGAGTAATAAAAAGTGGATAAATAATAAAATGATAAAAATTCATTGTATGATAAGTTAAGATACTTGGCTAAAAGCGGAGGCCGATATGTTGAACACCCTGAAGCTTAAAACTGTTCTTAAGCATAACCAATGGTTTGCAGTGAAAATTACAAAATTGAAGCTTGTTTCTAAAGAGGTTGAGAGAGTTTTTGAGCAACTAACACTCCGGAACTAAGATTGGAATATATTCCACTGTATCCATGGCGATGTTACAGGAACGAAGGTGTATGACATGGAGGCGTCTGTGACGAGTCCGTCTGGTGTCACAGAGCTGTGCCAGATCGTGGAGATCGAGGAAGGACACTACAGCATCAAGTTTGTCCCCAAGGAGATGGGAATCCATACCGTCAGCGTCAAACACAAGGGCATGCACATCCCAGGTAAGATGACACACAAGTACAGGTGACAGTTTCTTTAAAAAAATCTTGAGCCTGCTATATCTTAGGCATTGAAAAAAGATCATGGTTGCCAAGGTGATATATGTTATAATTTAAGTTTATTTCTGGAGTTTAGGATTATTTTGGACTGGAAACTGGAGACCACTACATTAGTGGTTAAAAAATATTAGAATTATGATATTTTTTTCTTACAACTACTGTTAAGGCACAAATTTGTGTGAATGTCTGAGACAATATTTGACGCATTATAAATATTATGTTTCTTAATTCTGGATAACCTTTAATGTATATGCATGACTTTGTATAATTTGGGGCGACAAAGCAAATAGAGTAATAATAACGCAATACAAGATTCAAGACTGGTTCCTAGCAGATAAGAAATAAAGTAAAATGATATGAAAAGAGAAATTATTTATTTTGATAGATACAATTGTGTTACAATCTAATGTAGTTTCTATCTATGAATTTAAAATTCCAGGAAGCCCCTTCCAGTTCACTGTTGGACCAATCACAGACGGTGGCGCTCATAAAGTACGCGCCATTGGCCAAGGTCTGGAGAGGGGAGAGGTCAACAAACCAGGTCAGTTCATACTGAAAGGTCTGTATCTGTATTCGAGATACACAGTGAGTGGTCTTTTACTTAAAAAGTGTGTAGGGTTTTAATTGTGAGGATTTGTTTAGGATTGTTATTTCATATTGTTCAGTAACTTGCCACTGTGACCAAATTTATATTTGTTGCTGTTGGTATTAGTCCAAATGGCAGATTTGTCAAGCTATATCAGTTTATAAATTAAACATCTTCCGCAGTAACATCACCACTGGACTTTGTAGTGCATGAAAAATACTATTTGAAAAGTAACTGCTGAATCCGTCTCGTTGAGAGCACTGACCAAGGATACTTAATGTTCAAGACTCGCACAAAAAGAACAAAAAAGCAAAGAGCAATAGTTGCTTATCCTGCAGAGAATTTCTTGCCTTGAACATGTTTGAATATATCTGTATTCTATTATACTGGAAGCTCTGCATTGGTCGAGTGGTATTCAGGTTCAGAGTTTTGGTTGCCAGATACCAGTCTGGGGCGCTTTGGCCTTTGACCTCACACTGCTTGGCCCGGTTTAGCCAGCTGTAATTTGTACAGGAAATGGGCCTAAAACACGTCCTTTCATTAATTTTCATTTCTTCGATTCTACTCCCTTTAGCCCACTTCAACATCTACACCCGCGAGGCTGGAGCCGGTGGCCTGTCCATAGCTGTGGAAGGTCCGTCCAAGGCCGAGATTGACTTCCAGGACAAGAAGGATGGTTCCTGCGAAGTGGCGTACACCTGCTCCGAACCAGGTGAGTACGGTAGCAGCCTGTAATTAAGACCATCAGCCGTCGACACTAAAGTGGTCTTAAATCAAAGGTGGTCTTAATTCAAAGGTGGTCTTAAGTCAAAGATGGTCTTAACTTAAAACAAGAATACTGACGCGCAAAGTTTTGGTTATACAATAAGTGACCTGGACCACTAGCACCGAGGTATTCTCTTTGGGTGTACCCTAGTACTGAATATTCCATATGTCTCAGATTACTGAGCAAAGGTCCATATGTTAAGAGATCATATAGGTAGGATCTGTTAGAATTTTGTACCCAGTCACGACCCTCCTTTTCCCTCCATACAGGCGAGTACCTAGTCTCCGTCAAGTTCAACGACCAACACATCCCCGACTCTCCGTTCCGTGTATTCATGGCTCCCGGCACGGGTGACTCCCGATTGCTCAAAGTCCAGAGCTTGCAGGAACAGAACCTGCAGGTCAACCAGCCTGCTGCATTCACCGTCGACTTCAATGGGGCTCAGGGCAAGCTCGACGCCCGCGTGGTGGCGCCATCTGGGGCTGAGGATGAGGCCATCATACAGGAAGTGGACAAAGGTAAAACCATAGCGACCAGGATTCATCTGGTGGGTTTCTCATTACAGCTAGCTTCTTAGCAGTGAGGAATATATGAATAGACAAATCGAGTAATTTGATAGTCAAAGCGACTTTCTGCTGTCAGATTACTTTAGTCTGTACAGTTTATTTATTGGTAATAATGTCTACTTTTATTTCAAGGTTTAAGCTTTTTTTTCTTTCATTAGACTTTATATTTTGATCCCATAGGCCATAGGCAAGATTTCTTACTGGTTATTATAATTGTCTTCCAGACCGTTACGCTGTCCGCTTTATTCCACGAGAAAATGGCGTCCATTACATCCACGTGCGACTAAACGGCAACCACATACCCGGTAGTCCATTCAGGGTCCTTGTGGGCACTCAGGAGGCAGATGCCGGGCGTGTACGCGCCTATGGTGAAGGGCTCAGCAGAGGCAGAACAGGTATGCAGGGAAGAGAGCTCGTCTTTTGGGGACATATCATTTGTCATGGGGATATATAAATATTATTTTGTAATTTGGCAGAACTTTTTAAAAAGATGTTTAAAGAAGATTCTTTTGCATGTAATGCCAGACTTTTGGAATTTTAAAATATCGGTAAAAAACCTTTTGTACGTTTAATTTAGCCAATAAGATGTGACGTGAGTTATGTTAAGTTCTTGTGTGGAATATGCCTTAGTAGGCCAATAATCTAAATAAATTTATAAAGGTACAAATCTATGCCAGTAACTTGAATTCTATAGTCTGTTATCATAATGTTAATTGTAGTTGATTAATTGTATTTGATATCTCTTATGAAGGCCAACACTGCAAGTTCATCGTCGATACCACAAATGCTGGTTCTGGGGCTCTGGCTGTGACAGTCGATGGTCCATCCAAGGTCCAGCTCAACTGCCGTGAGGTGGAACAAGGATATGAATTCACATACACTCCGGTTGCCCCGGGAGACTACCTTATCACCATCAAATACGCTGGCAACATCAACATCCCTGGCAGTCCGTTCAAAGCCAGGATAGAAGGTAAAAAAAAAAAAAAATTGTCAAGCCTTTTTTACAACTTGGTCAATAATATTTCAAATCGAATTCTGCAAGGCAGATTTCAATACTTATTACCACATGATCATATTAAAATGAAACAATTACAGGCACTCTTGTCATCAAATTTGTGTTTATTTAAGGCAGGCTGCATGAGTTTGCTTCTGACCGTTGCGAAGAAAAAGAATTACTCTTGAAAGGGCATCTATGATCATTTCGAAAGAAACTCGTAATATGCACTTTGTTTCTTTGAATATTAACTACAAGTGGCAAAGCAAAGTGTTAAATGTCCAAAACATATTTTGGGACATGTGAAACCTTGTTTACAGAGTGAGTAACCAACGCCATTTTAACAGTGATGTAAATGTTATTTTATCAGAGAAGTAAACAAATTAAAACTTTTTATACTTGGCTGCAGTATATGCACACTGAATTCAAAGCTGTTTAAGCGAAGAAAACCTTTGTCTCCTAAGTAAAAAAAGTTTCATAAGTACCAAGTTGTTTTGGAACAGATTTTCCACTGCATCATGCCGATCCTGTTTGAAATTTGCTGCTAGTGCCAAAGCGTCCCTCCCACAGTGTTGTTCCATGTTATGTAGTTCTACTTTCCCTGCAGTTGCTTTTGTGTTTATGTTTTCTTGTTGCCACTTGTTTTTGTATCTGTTTTTGAGTCCCAGGTCATTGAAACATATGTATTATAGTTAAAGCGATAAGGTGTACATGCGTTTCTTTTTCTTGTCAGATGTTACTATTGCTTTAATAGCGTTTGCTACCCAAGAGGTATACATCCCGCCATAATTGTGTGAATCCATTTCGGTCCACGTTTGATAAGAAGCTTTTGGCCCCTCTATTCAACTGTGGTCTTCGATGTGGAACACTTAGCTTAAGCTTCAAGTCTTTAAGTTTTGACATCATAAGTACATGTGTACCGATCTGAGTAATGTCATTGCCTAAAAACTGGACTCGCGGTACTTTGACTTAAAGTATATTTGAGAACTCAAGACACAGAATTAAAGCTCAAAAACTTCAGCAAAAACATTAAGTGGACTTAAGTTTAAAGAAAGACTCTGAGCCCTAGCTTTTGTCCATAGACTTAAACACCAGGGCCAATATAGACTGGCAACTTTGGCTGGTCATAAATTATTGATGTGGCAAAAGGAAACGTGTCCTGGAATGCAAGGGATGAGTATTTATGTACTGGCGCCACCTTATAGGCTCCAGTAAAACACGTCCTGTTGTTTATTTTCCTGTCCTGTTTATAGGTCAAGATATGTCACCCGCTTCTGGAGCCGATGGTACTGACTCATGTCCTCTTTTGTTTTTAACCCTCAGTCTGTGGATCGATGTGTTAGATTTATTTAGTGTTGCCTTTCTGTACATATATCTTTGTTAACAATATATTTCTTGATTGGTATGGAAAAAAACACCAAAATACAAGGTCCATAAAATGATACACTACAATCGGTGTGCTACGTGTTCGTTTGTGTTGTCGAATGTCATTCTGTGTCTGTTGTAACAATGCAGCAAATTTTCTTATCAGCAAGACCCAGTACCCAGCATGCTTTGTTGCTTGATGCTCCTTTTCTGTTTACATTTTGGTCTTTTCCATTACCTGTACATCTTGATCTCATGTGCCATTTTTGAGGTGTCTCCCTAGAACAAATGTTAGTCGGTGAATACTGAGGAGCCCATGCAGCCTGCTTTTTGCTCTTGGCATGTACACCATAAATCTTTTATTACGAAATCTCATATTTTATATGAAATGGGTGAAATTCTTTGACCTGTTTTAACATCCCACCTATAGAAAACGTGAATGACCCTGTTGAATAAGTGTTGGCAATTCTTTCCTCAACTTGCGTTTCCCGGACATAGTCCTTGTTTCAACCTGCCATGTAACTGCTTGGAAAAAAATACTGCGATTGACTTTACCAAGTCTGCTGCTATTCTTATCATCTTTACCTAATGATCTTATTTTTTGTATTAATTTGTGTGGTCTGCTCGTGTCATGTGTGTTTACTTTTGGATGTTCTGTGTCTTTTAATATACATCCTCGAATGCATTTCTGAAACAAATTAAACTGAAAGAAAAAAATAAAAAAATTATATACAGTGGTCCCTCTATTTTCATGATTTTAACGCCACCCATGGGACCAAGAAAATGTGGTCTTATATTGCAGGTGGTCTTAAAATAAAGGTCATTTAACACAGAAAATTGCACTTTTTTGAGACCAAATCAAGCAGTCTTATAATCAAGAATGGTCTTAAAATAGAGGGTTGTAAAATGGAGGGTCTACTGTATAGGAGTTCCTCGACTATCATTTGAAACAATACCCATGATACATGTACACACAACTGTCTGCCTCAAATATCAGATTTACTCTGTTTTTCTGTGAAAATATCTACATATTACATGTATAAATGTAAATATTCAATCATTTTGAAACCTTTCAAACATGCCAGGAACTACTGTCATGTGACAGAATTTGTAACCAAACTGCATCTATTGTGAGAAGCTGCGTCAAGTTTTGCTTGCAGAAACAATATTTGGTTCAGTCTCAACATGAACATGACTAGTAACGTGTTTCTTCTTAAACGCTAGGAATCCATTGATTAAAAAGTAGAAATAAGGCCTGGGAGCTGATGTTGGTTTTGTATACTCTTCCAGGTCCAGGAACACCAGCAGCATTCTCTGAGCAGAGTCAGGTCGTCGTGGAAACAGTAACCAAGACTAGCACCACTCAGAAGTTCACCTCGGTACAACCTGCCGTCGAGTCGGACGCCAGCCGTGTGGTCACCACTGGAACTGGTTTACAGAGCGCATTTATCAACAAGGAGGCGACGTTTACAGTGAATGCATCAGGAGCTGGTAAGAGTACAATAAACACGTAGACCACCAATGGTTGAAGCCAAAGTGTTTTTTACTCCATGGTGGTCTTAATTCTGAAACAAGTAAACTCAACTCTTCTCATTCAATATTAGTGGTCTTAATCCTAGGGAGGGTTTTATAACTCTTTTAAGATTTGATTCTGCTGTAATATTAAATTGTTCTGCCTGTAGTAGTATTGTGATAGTCCAAAAGATAATACACATGTAGCTGAATATGTTATCAGAGTTTATGTGTACACAGTAGTCCCTCTCTAATAAGGCCATCTTATTTGCCAAGAAATTGTGGCCACATCAGGGAGGTGGCCTTTGGTGAGAGGGAGAAATAAATGCATTTGATAGTAGCGGCAACGATTTATGGCCTTATTAGAGAGGGCGGCCTCTGCTGAGAGTGATCACTAAGAGAGGGACCACTTTGTAGTGTGTTAACCGTTAACCTTCGGTACTTTCAGGCCTGAACATGTTGATGGTGGGAGTATTGGGACCGAATACACCATGCGAAGAGATCCACGTGAAGCACATCGGCAGAAACCAGTACACCGTACGCTACATCGTGAAAGAACGAGGAAACTATATCTTGGTTGTTAAGTGGGGAGACGAGCATGTTCCCGGCAGTCCCTTCCGTGTCAACGTACAGTAATCCCCCATCTGGTCTCGCTTCACCGAACTCCTGGTGTCCCATTAAAGACATCATGGAAAATATATAATGCTAACGAATACATTTGTTTTTTTCTGTTGGCTGAGTGTATAAAATGATTTGACTTTTTACTGAAAAATTTATATGTTTAAGGATTTAATTTATATATATTATATATATATATATATATTTGTGTACTTGGACTAGAACGTAGAATGTTCTCCTTACCACAAACTAAATGAAAGCGATGCTTTGGTTTGACTTTAGGCACTTGGCTTGCATAATCCCACTGGTTCATATGTTCTGCATTCTCAAAAATGCAGGCAAAGCAATACATTTCTGTACATAAGAGCCACATAGTATATGAAGCCAGTAGAACGCTTATAGCATTGTCATAATATTAGGTGGTTGCATCTCCCGATTCTATAGGAGATATTACATGGCTTTTGACTCGGGTTTCTATAGCCTTGTAGTGCGAGGGTGTAAGTGAGAGTAGGCAGGAACTTGCATACAATAACCATTACCTAGTATGTTCTTCGCTGCTGTGTAGTTAAGCGTAGTAGATAAAAAGGCGTTAGACGTTTTAAGTCAAAACCTAGATTATGGTTGTTTGATTGTTATGGTGAAACTCTGCATTTGCATGTAATAAAACTGTGCTGACCCTGGATAGGCTTTCGGAGAAAAAACTCCGAAAGCTATACATTAGAATGTCTGTGATGTGTCCAGTACAAATTTGAAGACCGTAGAAAGTCCCCGAATGTATTTTTTCCAAGCAAATTGAAATTGGTTCAACAATGAAACATGGTGCTTAAATCACAGGTAAATATATTTTTGTGTTGTGGTGTTGATGTGATTCAGACATTTCTTATGTTGGGAAGTATTTCATCTTGTAGTACAGTCAGTCCGTCTGCAGATTATGTGCAATAGCATCAAGGCTGTTCTCCAGTTTTGCAAAGCATGCTATTGCTAGGAGTAACGTTGATGTAGCCACACCTTTATATGAGGTGGATATCTTATATTGAAGCTCAAAATATGAATGAGATGTGAATGTCGTCTGGTTGTGTAACTGCTTGCCAGTGTATGTTGTAAATAGAAGAATCACCGACCGATTGGTTTATCCCTTAATGTGAAACGTAGAGCAATGTAGATGGTTTGGTACCTTGTTTTAGATTCCTTCCATGTCTTCCAAAGGCTTTTAGCTCAGGATGAAATCAAATTGGTTGAATGCGATTTAAAATATCGCCCCTTTGGACATGCGTATAAAGAGAAAGCTTCAAAATGGCCTGTACAGCTTAAAAAAAAAGAGATAAACCGCTACATTAATATGCATTTACCGGTACTATCATGTAGGTGTTATACCTTCCTGGGCTTTTAAATTGTACATAATGTTACTGCATTTCTCCCTCTCAAGAGGATTCAGAAAAAGGACTGTTTGCAAAGTGCCCCATGAAAGTGGTTAAAG
>JAAUYG010164024.1_pt1 | contig 15699 bp, 7 predicted proteins | sample 7278091 | NCBI WGS metagenome assembly JAAUYG01 (sample SAMN14350201, study PRJNA611818) | marine sediment metagenome | isolation source: surface marine sediment (0.6m) | place: French Polynesia: Moorea | collected 2018-08 | reverse complement strand
TCATGAGATGTTGACTTTATCCCCAATTTAGGTCTGTATATACCTGTATACGTATGTGTTAGCCATTATGCTCACTTGCGCGCGCTTCGCGCGCGCTGGCGCTCGCTAATAACTATTGGGTTTTTTTTTGGGGGGGGGGGGGAATTCTACCTATGGAAATGAAATATTGAAAATAGGATCACCAACCGTGAAGAAGGCCAGTGATGGTAAAAAGCGGAAAAGCTCAGGAAAAGCTACAAATATTCAGTTTCACCTACAGTAAAACTTCATGTTTTTGAGAATCATGAGAATAGGGATGTGCTAACTCAAAAAAAAAGACACTTCCTACCTATAAATGTTAATGTTCAAGAGTGTGAGCGAGTGATACAGATTTTAAGTCGCTTTGACAGTCTGGTCTTATAGCGACAAGAAACTGTGCATTGCCATATGTTAGAAGTAATTTTATTAATAAACCATTACTTATTATACATTGAGATATTTGCATGAAACAAAGTAGCTGGTTTATCACTGACAGTTTGAAAATAATTAGAATAAATAAGTCAAGTCTTATCATCAGCTGCTTATCACATGTATCATATAGCTGCTAGTATTGATCCACTGATATTACTATATTTTAGGTTGGACAGAATCATGGGGAGATGACGAATATTCACCAGCCGGAGCCATCAGCTACCAGTCATTCCAGCCAATCACCCAGTACAGCAGACGAGACACACCTTTACACAGATTTGTCGGAGCCAGCCGTGACAAGACCGCCAATCACAAAAACTGGGAAGATACTTCTTGGCGTTTTTGGTGCTACATTCCTTGGTGTGGCAGCAGTCACAGCACCATTTCTTCTTCCAGCCCTCAGACGTGTGTGCTTACCATATGTACCAGCAACAGATCAACAGGTACCGTAGGTTTCTTTTGTCATGTTTGTACTGAGGAGAGGGGTTGTGTCTTCAGATGTATATTGTTTTACTATCTCGAGATGCATGTATGTTCATTAGTCTTTGTCCATTGACTTCTGTAATTTTGGTGATGATATAGAATTGTTTATAATTGATATTAAATTTTAAATATAATAGTTCCTATTGACACCAGTGCAAATTTTACTTCGTGCACCATGTCTACAGCTTTTTTGACAGTTTACAGTTACTAGACAGTAACATTTACAATTGTCAAGTTAATATTCTGATTTGTTAAAATCTCCCAGTGAAATTGGATCAGTTTTACCATGTTTACCGACATAAGATTTGATGATTTGGCATTTTAAGTTCTGACCAGTTGTAAGCTTTTTATTGTGGGACTATATGATATTCACTATAAAGTCTTTGTCGTGTGCCTTCGTTTCATTTCCTTATACAGGTAGGCAATGTGATAAAGCTTCTGAAAGGCCACAGAGGACACATAGTGGATCTGGGCAGTGGTGATGGTCGTATAGTCATCGAAGCTGCCAAGCTCGGCCTGAAAGCAGACGGTATAGAACTGAACCCATGGTTAGTGTTTTACTCTCGGCTTGCAAGCTTCAGACATGGCGTGTTCGGAGAGACACGATTCTTTACTCGGGACTTATGGAAGTCGGACTTGTCGAGATATGACCACGTCGTGATTTTCGGGGTGGAGTCGATGATGGGAGATTTGGAACTCAAACTGTCAAAGGAACTGTCTCGGGAGTGTCGTGTGATAGCGTGTCGCTTTCCGCTGCCTAGCTGGAAGCCCGCGGAAACCATTGACAAGGGGATTGACACTGTTTGGTTGTATCATCAGAAGGGCCAGGCAAAGTTCACTTGATATTTATGATGCTTCCGGTAGGCATTGTTCCAACTGCACTAATCTGAAGATTATAGTTTTAATGGATAGATAGATAGTTTATTCACACTTTCATGATAATAACAACTGTGACATATTTAAATACGAAAATTTACATAGGCTTTCATGAAAGTGTCGGCGATCCAGATAGCAAGGAAGCTAACTTAAGGCTTCCATGAAAGGGTCAGCGATCCAGATAGCCTGGAAGCTAACTTAAGCTAGATGCCTTGCAAGGATTTGAAAATAATAATTAAAAAAATATCATTGAAATGCTTGTTTGGTGTAATGGTGACACAAATTACCTATACTATACTATTTATGAAAGAGAAATCTGTGTAACGGATATTCGAAGTATTGTTGGAAGAAGTATCAATATTTGGATAGTGAATGCATTTTAACAAGTTGATTTAATTTTATTTAAACAAAGACTTACTAAGTTATTAGTTAGTAAACTATGTGTGATATACTAGTAGCAATATTTGTCCGGATTTATTGGCAATATTTATTGTACTTTGGTTGTTGAGGTCTTCAGATAGAAGGTGAATCACTGACAGGCTTCTTTGTTTATCTTCCCGCAGGTGGCTGAGGTACGTTTGGTGACCTTTGACATCACCCGGACCCTCATCAAGGTAATTGGACGCTCCCCTAGTGAGCAATACGCTAAGGCGGCTTGTCGTTATGGCCTTAAAGTCCCCGCGGCCGACCTCAGCCGGGTCTACAACACCACCTGGCGTAAGATGCGGGCAGAGTATCCCATATATGGAATACACCAGGGGTTAACTTCACGGCAGTTTTGGGAGATATTCGTCGCACGTGTCTTTACGAACGCAGGGCATGGTCGACATCCTGAGATCCTGAAGCAGGTTTCCGACAGACTTTGGGACGAATTCAGCGCCGGGAACAACTGGCGTGTCATGCCGCATGTGAAGGACTGCCTCAAGGAGCTGAAACGGCAAGGGCTGACCCTAGGCGTGGTCTCCAATTTCGATGAGCGTCTGGAAAAGACCCTACGTCGACAAGGCCTGGCACAATACTTTGATTTTATCGTCACCTCAATCAGTGCCAAAGCGGAGAAACCCAACCCCCAGATATACCAGAATGCTTTGAGAATCAGCGGCGTGCCTCCTTCCAGGGCCCTCCATGTTGGGAACGACATAAGGAATGATTATATGGCTGCTCGGGAGGCGGGGATTTCGGCCTATCTTCTGAACACAGAGGATATGTTCCAATACACAGATTACTCCCTGACGCTGTTTAACATAAAGGAACATCACATTCTACCCGATTTGACCTACCTCCCGATGGTCGTGAAAAATCACCATATCATGTATAATATGAACCCTAGAACACATATGGACCATGTAGCTGTGTATGACGAAGCGTTACAAGACTTGTAAACTCTGTTGTAATTATATAAATTGGCAAGACTGCTGGTCATGATAACCTATCACTCTATATTCCTCTTGAAGCCCCAAACAAGCACTCTAAGGGCAAGCTTCCTGGAAAAATCTTACCTTTGACATTCCTAATCCGTTTCTCATGACAAACTTTGTCAATTTCACATAGATATGGCCATTTTGACAGCTTAATTTTGATTTGGGCTGAAATCTTGTTCATTTTGGTGTATTGCCAGATATTAGGTAGACTTTTTATATTTGGTAAAAAGCTTTACCGTGATGTTTGATCTCCAGAAATGACCAGTAATTGATTGTTGATGCTTCCTGCATGATCACGCATTGTTAGCAGGCTGTAGACTGAGCACTGCACCTACATGTACTGTAGATATTTACTACTAGTCTATCTCCCTATATCTTTTCCATGTGTTGTGTCCGTGCTGCTTTGCAACAAATAGAATGTGTTTGACAATGTTTGAGACGGCGAGATTCTGGCTTCTCAAAAATACTTAAGTCTCAGTTTTGACTTAAGTCAGATTCTTAGCCAATCACCATGATCACAATGCTCAATTTGGTGACTTAATTCATAACTTAAAAACTTAAGTATTTTTGAAAAGTCCAGCCCTCCCGATGTGTGGTTTTCTCTGTTCATGTGTATTACAACTCATCTGTACATGCTGTACGTGTTCAAGGTAAATCCTGGGCTACTCTTATTACTCATGACTACACTGTACTAAAATGGCAACATAGGCCGTTATGTAGCTATAAACCTTAAATTAAAAATGTGAAATATAAACTATTGTACTTTATTCTTGATACAATTTATTACACGTTATCACCAGCGTAAAGTCTTCGAAACATCGTAGCTTTCGACCCATAATGTCGGGCCTTCTTCAGCGAACTGAAGCTTCCGTGTAGTCACGTGACTCCCGGTTGTTTGAGAGGTCACTAGTGTCACGTGACAACAACAGCTGGCTGTAGATGGCGGGGAGGGTATGCCGGCCTCTATCCCGGTGCAGTGATGGGCGATCCGACGCGATGCAGATAGCCTCAGCCATTTTATTCTTGTTAACATATATGTATAGCATTGCTTACTAAATCTTCACAATTTTTTTCTTGCGTGTTCAGTTGTTCGCCGTGGTTCACCGTTGTTGTTGACTGTTCCCTGTTTTCTCAAGAGCATATAAATATCATTTAAGGTGGAAATACTTCAGCTGTGACTTTGGGGTGTGTGGGTTCATATGGAATATTCTCTGACATGATTATAATGCTATATTGTGAATTATGTCATCTGCTGCACTGCACAAGAATTAAAGTACTACTGATGTACATGATATACAGATCCCTCCAGGAATTCGCGATAGTAGAATTTAGCGTGAAATTTTGACTTGAACAACAGCGTGGAATTGAACGATTTGGCAGGGTAAAGCTGTCTTTTCATGGCATTGGGGAAATTTTCCATTTTCTGAACAGAGAATTTCCATTTTCTGAGCGTGGAATTGCAATTTCTTGTGCGCAGAATTTCCCTTTTCTGGACACTGTTTAGAGCACCATTTGAGTGCAAAAATACAATTTTCTTAGTGCAGTATTTCGATTTTTTAGCACTGAATTTGCATTTTCTGAGCGTGGAATTTCAATTTTGGGAGCGCAGAATTCTGGAGGGTCTGAATACTATAGCGCACAAAATCCGCACTTTGGGACAAGTTGGTGGTCTTAAAATCAAGGTCTTGAAACAAAGGAATATCATCAATCATGTGACAGATGGACTACTGTACATTCTGTTACGGTCATATGTTGCAGCCAGTTGTACGACCCTAACATATCAGTGTACTTGTAATAATGCTATGTTTCTGATGTGCCATGTTTTCCCTGATGCCCGTTGTTGAGTTTATGTTACCCACTGTTTGCGCAGTTCACAAGGGTACGTTTGATGTTGTTATGGCCGCATCGTCATAAACATGATGTAAGATTGCGTAGGTAAGGGTACTAGCTAGATCCCATACATGCTAAATATTGTGTGAATTTGTGTCAGGATTGTTTGTATTTATTTACTTTATCCTTGGTTATTCCGATATACGTGAAGCCAGTCACATAGGTGCACGTGTACTGATATGTAAATCAGTAGTACATATACAATGAATTACTTCCACATGTTCCAAGTTATGGACGTTGGGTGCCACTGCGTGTTTTTTGATGGAAAAAAGTGCATCTGGAGAGTTATCCTTACTAATTTAGCAGGTGACACTGGCACAAATACAGTGCTGCTACCTTCTGTTACATGTGCATGATGTATGCTACTGTGTTGTACAGTGAAACGTGTGAAACCTGCCTTGGAAGACCACTCCAGTGGCCATAACAATGTGGACTCTCAAGACAGGTGGTCTTTGGTGACAGGTTCAGTTGCAGTGAAATGTGGGACCTTCTGCCAGGACTGTGGTCCTTCAAGACAGGTGGTCTCTCATGGCAGTGGTCTGACAAGGCCGGTTTCACTGGACGAGTATTGCATGTAACGGATTACTAAAATAAAATTGCTGAAGGCTCAATAAAAAAATTTGCATCTGCAGCTGTTATGTCCTTTCATCTGTAAAACCTGGACTTGACATATGTTGCACAAGAAGTGGTTTTGCAAGTGATTCTCTAACTTTTACAGTAGCCCAAATCCGTCTTGTTCATCCGACAGTTCTCGGACATATGTTGCACAAGAAGTGGTTTTGCAAGTGATTCTCTAACTTTTACAGTAGCCCAAATCCGTCTTGTTCATCCGACAGTTCTCGGACAATCTTTGACTGTAAAAAATTCTCGGACAAACTTTAACTGTAAAATGTTAGCCAATAGACAAGCTCCCCAAAATTTGAACATCCATTTTGAGGCCAATCTGGTGCTTTATCTCCCATTCCTCTAGTTGCTTCAGGCTGCTTTCTACCAAAAAACTTCTTTTTCAAGTCTGAACGGTAAAACTTAAGCATGACAAAGACCTAGATTGCCAGGGTGATTAGGGAACTGGGAGTTCTTTCCTCATGTTGCCTTTCTCTGGAAACTGACCCTATACTTGAGACCACCTACTTGATTTGCCAATATGCTGGTATATTGTCCCAATGGTCTAGCAAGCCGGAATCGATACAGCTACATTAATCGCTACAGTGGAACATTCCTTGAGATGCCACCTGTTCTCAATTGAAAGACCACAAGTCCTCCATTTAACAATCCCCCCATTTTAAGACCACCCATCAATGACACTTATATTTTCAATATAAATATCCCAATTTAAGACCACCAATTTAATTTTGCTGTCCGAGGGTATTCCTGCTAGACTTCAATGCAATTCAACCTGTCAAGAATCAAAAAGATGGATATCACATTTTTATGGCCAATGGAAGAGTGTTTCCAGATAAGTTCTACTGTATAGTAAATTATTCGATATACCTAGTTCAACTCAAAACCAGGGGCCAAATGTCTTGGATTGTTTATTGTACAATGTACACGACATGGCAATAATGGTAACATTGAAAATTATCACAGTGATCTCTATAAAGCACTAAGCCTGATATATTAAAGCAGTGTTCACAGAAGCACACGTAGTTTTAACAATCCTCACACACAGAGTTGAATGTTACATGTACAAGTCTTGCACACAGTTTAAATTAGTGTTTTATTTGAATTTAAAACCATATGACCTAATGTCAATTGAGCCCCAAATACCAATGTTAGTGTCATGTTCTACATACTGCATTTTGATTGTTAATTTGATTGGTAATCAAATTAAGAGGCCATCACAAGGAACACATTTCCCTTTTTATATCAAAATTGTGATTACATTTTGACACTAAATGGTGCCTTACATATACCTACTAGTAGGTATATAAATATATGCAGGTAATATAGACTTATAAAACCTATTTGTAAACCTGACTTAGACTAGAATTACAGCAAAGGTACTCCCAAGTTGGCCTTGAGGCTTAGAAAGCAATATAATGCCTTTATCATGTCTATAAGCATGATGTATAAAACGTGAATCATGTTCTAGACTATCTATCAGGACTTTATATTGGGGGATTACAATATGGCAGATATACACCAACTAATTACTGAACTGGTCAAGTTTTTTTCTTTGGATAATTATTACACAGTTCCAGTCCAAAATCCGACAAGCCTGATAACACAGATTTTGATTCTACATCCATGTAGGTGGGAACTTAAATGTAGAAATGGAGCAGTCCAGTCAACCAACGTTCACACATGTGCATTTGTAAATTCACTCAACCTCACAAAATCAAATAAATTAAAACATTGTTAAAAATTCACCCTGTTTTAAGGTAAAAGATTTCTTTAATATGGAAATAACCCACAGTAATTCACTTTACAGTATCACTCCTAATACATATCACCATAAATCTCTCATATGTGAGATCAACTTCAGACATTAGCGAATCACAGGACCCCATAATACAGTGAAACCTGTCTTGAGAGACCACCTGTCTTCAAAGACCAGATATTCCTGGCAGACATTCCTACCTTTTAACGTAATTGAACCTGTCACCAAAGACCACCTGCTTTGAGAGACCATAATTTTATGCCCAATGGGGCGGTCTTTCAAGATAGGTTTCACTGTATCAGCCCAGGTTCCTACTGTAGGATTTAAAGTTATATCACAAAGTCTGTATACAGTAATATCCCTTAATCTGGACACCCCTTCTGCCCAATAATTCTGTCCTCACTTCAGGTATCCTTTGGCGAGAGGCAGGATTAAAGGCATCCGTAGTACTTGCTGCCAAATAACTATGTCCTTATTAGAGGTGTCCTTTAAGAGAGGTACCACTGTAGTTTGAAAAGGTCCTAATTTCCACTTTGAGAATTAGCCAACCAAGCATAAATAACCACGTAATATTAGTATACAGTCACGTAAGACCTCATGCAAAATTTGGTATATTTTTTTCTCTTTAAATGTGGCAAGGGTGGGATTCAAACCCAAAAGTTCATATTGGAACAAAGAAAACAGCCATCATGCTAGCCAGTAAGGCTCCAAGGCTACTGCCAGCGGTGAATGGTTGCAAGGCAATTTCTGTCAGGCGATGATTTCTCTGAATTGCTTCAGCCTGATAGCCAGGTTCAACAGGTCAATTATACTCATGTACATGTACATACCGGTATTACAATGAAACTTCACTTAGCAACTCCCTCCGAATAATGACCACTTCAGAATATCGACTTCTCGGCAGTACATAAATTGTATTGTCAATGTCTAGTAGTCTTAGAAAAAAAAAGAAAGACCTTATAATTACAGTGGTCCCTCTATTTTAAGACCACCCATGGGATAAAGAAAATGTGGTTTTATATTACAGGTGGTCTTAAAATAAAGGTCATTTAACAGAATATGGCCCTTTGGGACTAAATCAAGCGGTCTTATAATCAAGAGTGGTCTTGAAATAGAGTGACTACTGTACGACCAGTTTTATGGCAGTCTTGCGGATGGTCTTGATTCAAAGGTTCTACTGTACACGACAGAATACAATGGTGCCACCTAACCTTACATGGGGAATGACCCATTTCACCTGTACATAATAGAACTACTATGTCTTACTCCGACCAAAACAATCACAGGTACCTGGTACAGGATCCCATGGTAACCTAACGTATGGTATCACAACATTCTCTAAAGGCACCTGGATACCGTTTAAACCAGTGATATGTAAAAAGAATTCAAGTTTGAGAACTTCCAAAACATTCAAAAGACGACTTTCGACACCATACTTCTTTGGATTACATAAATATAGATCACCGATCACTGCTTTGTAATCAGTATCCTGGCTCCATTTATTGGTCCCCTGCACTTCTGTGTTAAAAAGAAATCTCTTTCCTCTAGCTGGTTAACTTTCCTAACCACTGTATACATGGTATATATAATTGAAAACAAACCTTTAAGACTTGGAATTTCCAAATGAAGGATTCTGCACAAAAAAAAAAACGCTGCTTATGTATGTACATGTACATGTAAGTTTATGCAGCAAGCACACGAGTCTGCGTATTTTAACTTCTCCAAGACCAGTCGACATTTATGTAGACATGAAAATTAAACAATTTTTGCAGTGTACATTCTGCACAACAGTACACATGTGTTAGTGACATACATAAGGGCAAATCCAAGTTCGCTAATTATAATACACATACAAAATAAGACATTTATCTTAAGGACAAAATGTGCTGAGGTATATATTTGTCAACAAAGTTTTGATTATACCAACTCGTCAGGGCTCTACATAGACAATGGACCTAATGCCCAGGGCAATAAAAAGTACAGCTTCAACTGCTACCAGTAATGCTTTAGCCAAAAACATTACATATTTTCAAACATATACCTAACAGAATGTTAATTTCCTAAGGCTGATTCTGCCTTCAAGAATGCTTACAGTATTAACATGGCAGATGTTCTTTTCATCTGCATGCAAGTACAGTGACAAACATGTACATGACGGTATATTGCCTTAAATCACATAATGGTATACTGGGTATATACATGTACATGTACAAATGTAATTTAAGGCAATATAGTTATACCGGTAATATTAAGTTTGCTTTGCAAAGCTTAGTCAACTCATGCCTATGTGTTTCTATGGCGAGCTAAGATGGCTGGTGATTTTAAAGATAAAGAGTACGTACCGTAAATTCATTAATGTTTATGAGGGATTTATTTGGCGAAATTCGCGACCATCTTCAAATCGCAAAAATAAATACCTGCAAACATAATTCATGTATTAGATAATTAACAAGACATGATCTAACCGCAAATATTAATCCCTGCGAACATGGTTTTGTCTCAAAAACGCAAACCTTGATCCCCGCAAACATTAATGAATTTACAGGATCTGCCATTTTCCTTGGTACCAACATGCGGCTCAATATTATAAACTTCGATTGACAGTCACTGTGTTGAATCATTATATAAAAGAAACATACCTAACGCAAATAAGCATAAATATAAATATCAATATGAACACAGATTATCAAACTGTCAACACAACAATCAATTTTCCCAAGGGGTTACAATGTATAGAATTAAAACGATTGTATGCAATCATTTGGACACATTTGAGAACAAAGCGTGTGCAGCATAACGCCACTACAGCAGGCAATAGGATTTGATTTAAATAGAAGTTTTTGACTAGCTCAACTTCAAATTTAATTCTACAAGAGCCATAGAATTAGGTCAAATTTTAATAGAATATACTTTTGTGAGGAATGTTGCTCAGCCATACATAATAAATAAAAAAACACACATAAAATCTTTGGCATATACATCTTTGTATGGCATATACATCTTTGTACTACCTGCACTCTACAAAGCATATGAACAGACTACCATAAAAAAAAACGTACAGTACCCCCCCCCCCTCTAATATGGCTCCCTTATCTGCCAAGAAATTGTGGCCTCACTTGAGAGATGGCCTTTGGCAAGAGGGAGAACTCAATGCATTCATATTTAGTACAGTGATCCCTCTATTACCGTGGGACTAAGAAAATGTGGTCTTCTATTGCAGGGGGTCTTAAAATAAAGGTCATTTAAAACAGAAAATTGCCTTTTGGAACCTAAACAAGCAGTCTTATAATCAAGGGTGGTCTTAAAATAGAGGGTTGTAAAATAGAGGGACTACTGTAGTGGCAAAAATTTCGGCCACACCACAGGGGAAGGGCAAGAGAGGGACGTGTGTACCCTAAACTTCTGAAACATCAGTGGGCTTTCAATTGGTCCAAGACAATGGTATCCTTTTCAAAATTTAATGCATCTAACCTTAATTGTGATATTGTTGGTTATATATGCCTTTAGTATAAAGTAGTCCCTCTCTAATAAGGCCACCCTATCTATCAAGAAATTACGCCACATTAGACAGGTGGCCTTTGATGAGAGGGAGAAGTAACTACATTGATAGTACTAGCGGCAAATATTTATGGTCCTATTAGAGCTAAGAGAGGGACAACTGTACTGCAAACATTTGTAAACGATAAATCAGTGCGATGGAATTACAACATACAGGTCTACCATAAAATCCTTCAGTGTAGACATCTGGGATACACACTGACACTATTAATCTATTACTATAAATTCTGTTGAAAAGCAGAATACCTTTTTTTTTTCATTTTAACCCTCATAACTATATCTTTCATTATTTGAGTCCATGACTTTGTATATATATAATATATACCGGTATATTAAATTTATATTTAGATATACTTCAAAAATCATGTAGTAAAATCTTAACACAAAGTTTGGCCTCCACTTCTGAACATTGCCGAATGAGTCCCTTCATTTATACAGCTTTTTCGGTGCACGAAATATCGACAGCAATAATAACGACACCAAGCACGGCAGCCTATTTTAAAGAACGCAGAATTTAGATTTTCCAACCCTGCTAATTAGCTCAGATGGAAAACCAAGCACTATCAGTGGTAATTCTTATCAGATCAAACAACACGTCAACCAGAATCAACCCCTACACGTAATAATGTACAATGTATATGTGTAACAGTAGTTAGCCACTGAACAAATGCTCAACCTGATTGACACAGTTCAGGGCTGGAGTTATCAAAAACAACTTAAGTCTAAATTTCGACTTGAAGTCCGCAACCCAAGCACTGTGATTAGGTAAGGTTCTGACTTAATAACTTAAGTCAAAACTTAGACTTTAAAGTATTTTTAAGAAATCCGGCCCAGATTCAGACGTTTAAACTCCTGTTGCACAACCATATGTAACAGCACATTAAAAGCATGGACAGAATTCACAAAAACAATACTTATGCCCAAGTTTGCACTTAAGTCAAATTTTTTTGAGCCAAATGTAGTAAAGCTCTGGACCGGAGTTCTCGAAAATATTTAAGACTTAGGTTTTGATTTCAATTAAGAGTCTTAGCCAATGACACTGCTATGATTGGTGACTTAATTCAAAGCTTCGCTTTAATATTTTTTTAGAAAATCAGCCCTCAAGTTTGACTCAAGTAAGAACTTTGACTTAAGTATTTTTTCAGAACTGGAGGACAGGACTTTTCAGAGTTGGGTTTCCTGAAATATCTCAAGTCTACCAAACGATCTTTGTGTGCAGCATCACCACAATAGCCACCATTGGTTTGTTATTATAATTCTTGCTTATAAAATCGCTTTTGCGAAACTTGAGATTTGGCAAGAAGAACCCTTCCCTGGTACAACACACGGCAGTCAAGATCTGTGTAGTGAAAGACGAAGGAACAATATACAACTTAACTAACAGCCATTGACACCATTGATGATCGTAACATATATATGCTACTCATAAAAGATACAATCGGTGCAGAGCATGTTAGTTAACCAACAATTCTCTCTCTTTTTGATTATTATTCACATGATTGTGCAAGGAAATTCAGCAGTTTTACACCTTATATAGGCCAGCTTTATTCCAATGGTAATTCAATATTTTATACAGTTGTACTACTGGGTAGTGGAAGTATCATATAATACATAATTGCTTTCTAGTATATAGTAAGTCTTTCATACAGTAGTATTTCATAGATTTATTTCCCAAAACATATGCTGGGAACAATTTCACATTCCTACATGTATAGTCAAAACCAAAGACCGCTGAGGTCTATTGACATATACCATATGTCACACCTTCAACAAAAATTTTGCCTAGGAATGATCAGATTCAATATTAAAGCATTAAGTTCCACTGAGAGGTCACGTGAGGACTTTAGGACAAATTGAATACGCCAGCAACATCATGAACATAGAGATCATCGTTCAAATTATATACATATTTGTATAACAACAAAGCCTAAGGATAAAACATGTATGTCATCCATAAATAGTTATAAAATAACCTTTCACACCGAAAAACAGTTTTATCAACATAAGGTGAAAGTAATACATTAACACAAATACATTAATCTGAAGAAAAAATCCAAAAGTTTCATTTTTAGGTTGCAGACCACTAATACCTATTATCAGATATTTCTGCTTTGTCACAATTAATCACGGATTCAATCAGAAGAACTCGCTGTGATATTTTCATCGAATTTCGCTGAGTGCTTGTTTCTAGTTAAATCAAGAACAATCTTCAGTCAAGAGGTAATGGGGAAATATCCTTGACGATGGATTTTGTTTTGTGTTTTTTAGCGCCCCGCACATAAATACACTCGCACACACACACACCTTTATACATCTTCTATGTCATTGCTTAACCCTGCGATTTGTCATTGCCATGGTTACTGTAAAAAAAGAAATATTTATTTGAAATTTTTGACACGATTTTGGTAAGTCAAAAATATTCACATACATTATTTCCAGTCACAAACTGCTCCGCAACCAAAATGCTGATCTGCATTCGGGTTTTGACTCTATACAAACTTTTAATTCAGGTTAAATGTGAACAGCTTGTTGAATCAGCATTAATTCCAGACAATATTTTTTCTTTTACAGTCCCTTTTTTCTGCCAGTGTAACCCCTACCCCACCCCCACCCTCAATCACACAGCTTTTTGAAATGTCCCCTCAAGTTCCACTACCAGTCTAACGTGTCGCTTTGGAACTTGAGTCGTGGACTGTGTTCGGAGTAGAATTGGGAATACCACCGCCTGTGTCGTGCTACGGTCGAATCTTCTTTGGATTTGACGAAGAGCGGCTTTCCCTCGTACTTCTTGTTGTTCCAGATCATGATGTCACGTTCCACCTACAGAAACAAAATCAGTTGCTTTAGAAACAAACATTCAAATGTCTGGGCTTGGGTACAAGAAAATACAAATCTACAATGATCAATACTAAGAACTTATGCAAAAGATGCATTTGACACTACAATTATATTATTGGACTCAATAATATAATTGTAATGACACTTTCCTAAACACTAACCTATTTTCTCGTACAATTACATTGTCTTTTTTCATAAAAGACTGTGATAAAAAATAACATTGGTACTGTTAGTATACCATCAATAAGTTATAGACACGAAATGCTTATGCAAATATATGCAAATATATCTTACTACTTAAAATGCATTCAATTGCTTAATTTGACATGTTTCTAAAACTATCCAATTACCAATAACTAAATATTTAATTTCAAGAAAAGGATATTTTCTTTAAACAAAGGTACAAAATTTATTTTTAACTAATATTTAGAATTACTGATGTTCTAGAAGTTCTCCCTGAAATCAGCTGAAAGCAATCAAAGCCTGAAAAAAGCGATCCCACTTTCTTAAAATATCTAAAGCACTGTTCACTGCTGTTAAGTGGCAAACAAAATGTTGAGCAAGCAAAAACGATTTTAATTTTCTCGTATGTACATGTAATTTAAACATTTTAACTACAATATGTACCAATATTATGACTGAGAGATGCAAACTTAAAGTATTTGTTTTTCCGTAATAAATTGCATTGCCTCTTAGGAAGAGCTGAAGAAGCAAATTGTACAGGCAAGTACATGTATGTGCACACATGCAGACAATGAAACAGATTAGAACAGCAGAGAAAGAAGCAAGCAACTATAAGAGCCAGCTTCCAGAAAATTCTTAAGTCTAACAAAACAGGTGGATGTTCACTAATCGTCATGGCAACAAAGCTTTTTTCCTTGCTTAAGCCCAGTTTGGGTCTTACATGTTGGATTTTTTTTGCGAAAATGACCCCTAGATGTTCTGCAAGAATTCGTATCTTGATGTTATTCTGTATAAATTTCTTGTTTTACTTTAACATGTACTTTAACATTTTACTTTTACTTAATCACAACTTAATATCCAGTGGTGACTGCTTCTACATCTTCTTTCACTGGGATGTCTGGGAACAGAATCCCTTTTGTTCCCATTCCGCAAAATGTCCCATGTGGGTTTTTTAGACACTTTTTTGTCGCCATCGTCGATTTCTCGGGACACAAAAATAAGGGGTAGAGGAAATGTAAAGTGCATTTCTGCACAGAAAGAAAATAGTCGCAGATACAAATGAGATATCACTGGAGAGAGTGTGAGCTGCACTATTACCAAGATCCATCATCTATTCAGTTAGGGTAGTGATGACTTCATCAAAGGTAAATAGGTCACCTTAACAGCCCACAAGTCAAATATACAAGCCCGATGTTTGCTTCAAAATTAATAGTGCTGTTGGGCAACTGTGCTTAAGTCTTGAAAGCTGTATTTAGAACCTAACATGACAACTACAAAAATCTTACATTCGCATATTGTGTGCTCCTGGATTTCAAATCATATGATTATACATTGGATGTCATAACAATACCATTGCTAAGCTTTACCCCTGGCTCAACAACATCAGCTACATATCACTGACTCAACATCAAGCAAAGCAAAGACACCATATTTGTGGATGCAAATTACACAAAAGCAAGCTATTTTGTGCATACATACCCTGCTTTCATGTCAACCATGTTATCATGGATAAACATCATCGACCATGGTCAAAACATGTTAGGCAATCTTTGGTGGTCAGTGACCATGTTTGGCAATGGAAGATTGCCACAGGACCTGAGCCTTTTTTTCAGGACCATG
>JAAUYG010169910.1_pt1 | contig 15701 bp, 11 predicted proteins | sample 7278091 | NCBI WGS metagenome assembly JAAUYG01 (sample SAMN14350201, study PRJNA611818) | marine sediment metagenome | isolation source: surface marine sediment (0.6m) | place: French Polynesia: Moorea | collected 2018-08 | reverse complement strand
GTTTGACTTATTTTGATTTAATGCAGATATTTTGGTAGATGATATAATTCTCGATCATGTAATATATCTTTAAATTTATTATTCTTGTAATATATCTTTAAATTTATTCATAACACCTATACCGCATATGTCGTTATAGAAGTGCAGTGCGCAAGTGCAAGGGCTTGGATGCGCATCTAAAACAAAATTCCAAAACTAAACCCACAGTGGTATATAGGATATGCATACATGCATATATGGTAACAGGACCTTTGTTTACAAGGAAGTGGCGATTTGTACATATGCGGTAGCCAAACAGACCAGACTATCGCTTAACTGTTTCTTGATGATCCTTTGCTTTTTTTCTCCAGCAATTAATGTAAATAACTCCCTTAACAGATGTGCATATTTGTTGCTCCAGGGGGCTTGCGCATCCATTAGGTACATGTATTGCGCCACTATAAGGAAATATATATGGTTCAGTTCAGTGCCTTCCAATGTCACACTGCAAGACCATACACACCATGTCGTTGTTTATTCATGAGCCATAAACTAAAGCATTAGCCCACGGTAGGTTTCAAGTTCAGCATTGGGATAGAGCACATCAATCTTATTGAGTAAGATCATCCATGGCACTGTAATATACAGGGCCCGCATTCATAAACTGTACCTGAAGGGAACAATTTACTTTCAAAATTTGTACAGCGCTAAAACATTGTAGATTCAAACAATTTAGTCTTAAATTTAAAATACAATAGCATATTTACATTTAATAGTGAAAAACTGCTATGCATTTTTGAACTTGTGTAGCATAATTTGCTTATCTTGTGTAACAAATTGCACGGCTACACCAGTTTAATTGTTCCCTGCATACCGGTAGCATGCACAAGGACTATATAGCTGCTAAAAACAATATAGGTTTACGAACTGGTATTTAATAAAGTGATACATTAAATCATTCATGGTTAATTGCCGGTTATAGGCACAGTTTATGAATACCAACATAAGGTGTTTGTAAGCTTGTTCGTAGCTACATTCTTTTTAGCAGCTAGTCCGTGTGTAACTTGCGCATGGTTTATGAATATGAGGCCTTGTCTTCAATTTGAAGGGGCCTTATTTCTGACACTATTGCACATGCACTGAGCATGCCATTACATGCTGCTGGAATTAAGTGGTCTTTATTCTGAATGCAACCACAGGAGTACTCTATCTGGTAAAGTAGGACATATTTGCATGGCTGTAGCATGACAATTTACCATATCACTACAGATTTGCAGTTCTTCCCCTAGCTTTCAGCTATATCTGATCTTTTTAGGGGTCACTGGGTGAGGTCAGGGGTCACTGGGTGAGGTCAGGGGTCAAGGTGAGGGTCAAGGTCCTATGACTGGCCTTAAACCACAGGGACCTTCGAATACAGAAAATTTCATGTAACAGTGGTGGTTAGCGCTCGCTGCCTCTGTGCACTTTAAAACCAAGCTGGAAATACTAGACCACCTCACAAATATAATATAATACTGCCCCGGGAATACTGCCCAGGAATTCAGACTATTTACTGGATGATCAAAAGATACACACCAGTGATATGGTCTCTCAGAAACAAGGCCATCTCAGAATTAAGACCACCACAGAATTAAGAACACTTTGGTCTAAAAAACATGGGACTGGTCTTAATTGTGGTGTTCCATTGTAAAATGACTGTGACCCCCCCCCAAAAAAAATAAATAAAAATATATATAATTGCATGAATTGTCAGTCAAATTTGAACACCATGGAGCAAACTTATCTGTTTTTTTATGAATTGTCAGTCAAATTTGAACACCATGGAGCAAACTTATCTGATTGTTATGAATTGTCAGTCAAATTTGAACACCTTGGAGCAAACTTATCTGGTAGTTCCCAAATCACTGTAAGGAGACTGGTACCTGTTTTACTACTGTATCAACAGTATTAACAGTGATAGGCAATACCATAGACATCAAATCAAAATAACCAAAGACAGTAAAATACAATAACCAACACATTCCCAGCCATAGCACTCTCTTCATTATATATACAGAAGCTTGATTAAACACTTTAAAACAAAATGCACCTGGAAAACTAAATTGTGTGCATTATTAGTAACCTTGAGCAAGTGAAAATGCATTTCAGAATGTTTATTTGGGATGCAATAGCATATTTGGGGGAATTTGGGGGGCTATCAATGGTTGTTGTGTTATTTTTACCCTTAAATTGTTAAATTGCTTTAGAGGATGTATTTTCAGCAAAAACATAACAAAGCAGACAAACACCACACAAAAAGCAACACTTTTAAAAAAACACAGAACAAATATGGCTGGAGTTTTCAAAAATACTTCCCGCTAAGCCTCAATTTGGACTTTCGAGCAATTCGATTGGTTAAAGAATCTAGATTTAGTCAAAATTTAGACTTAAGTATTTCGGAGAACTCTCCAGCCCTGATTCCAGCTTCCCTGGGGTCAACAAATGCACACAAAAATACACCCGGTATATATAAAATAGTCTGCATCTCCTGCTTGTTTGGCAATAACACTAGGTGACATAAATCAAGTCGTTTTAGTTTTTTTTCTGACATATACAGGTGGAGTACCTGCCGTTACCAAAAATTATAGAAAGCAAATGAAATGTTTTGCACTTAATTAATAATATATTCCTTTTACATAATCGAGAGCGGTTGGAAAATTAAAATATTCATGATATAGAGGCCCAAAATAAATCCAGGTAATAACTGTTATGTTCTAAAACTTTCATAAATGATGCATTTATAGTAACAAATTTTTTAAATGTTAAAACTCAGTTACTAATTTTTATTTTTACTAATTTTTTTTTCGAGAAATAACTGGACTTCAAAAACAAAATATAAGCTATTGCTATTTGATCGTCGCCTCGGAATAATTAAATGATGCAATAGCTACTAAATGCCAGAGTGAGTTTGTGAGATACATGTATTACAATACAAGATACAGAACTATATACCACTCACATAAAACAGAAAAATACTCGAAATTAAGCTTTAAAAAAATAAAAACTGGATCTCAGTTTTCAGAATTGAAAAATAAATATTATCCAAAGAATATGAATTTTGAAACAAATACAATGCATACCACATATTAATATCTACTGAAAAGAAAGGAGTGCTAATTTAGCACTGAGTTACCACCTTGACGGAGCTTTCTCCCTTGCCCTTCATGGGTGGATACAATTTGACGAACGCACACAAGCAAAGGGTAAGGTAGGGAATTGTGGGAAGACAGGGAATTATGGGTAGTGAGGGGGGAGTCACATGGGATGTCCAGGGAAATACAGGAATTTCAGGGAAGGGCCGACACAAAACAATGGAAATTAAAACCAGCACCTATTCTAATACCTTTCAGATATATATACATATGGATAGTTTTGCACTCGGAAAATAAAAGTCAAATTTCTAAATTCAATCTACGCTATCATGACTATATGTGCAATACTACCAGGAGCTCTGTAACTCAAACCATTAATTGATGTAGCACCTGTCAATCATTTATGAAATATTTATTTATAACACATTTTTCAAAAGTGTCTATTTAATATTCCAATAATTATCAATTTTGGTAAACCTAAAAACATGACATGTAGCTGCCTGAATACCCGCGCTCAAGTCTGTCTCCAAGGAATCATGTGTATAACATAATATTCCTGGTATCCATGACAAATTCCATGGTGACCCATGCAAATATTGAGTTAACATTATTACAGCCAAGGTGAATCGAAATAAAAAAAAAAACATAGTATTTATTCCACACATGACTTTTGCTAAATTTTTCCAGGTATTTTTGTGCTTTTTTTTTTTTTTGCAGAGTCTCGAAATTTGGCGTCAGATCCACTAATAATAGATGTGATGCTCTGTCTGCTGAATCATTCAGCATGCCATGCATATAGGAAGCAATGATGCATGGCGAGCAAGAATAATATTCCCCCACGGACCGCTCCAATGTTATAAATACTCGGCGTCAGCCAGGCAGACAGGAAGCACACATGAAGTGATATTTTTTTATATATATACAAACAGATTCAGTGACAGATTTACACACAAATGCTTGATAAATGTATGTTTACAGTGAAATAGATCTCCAGCACAACAGTGTATTAAGCGGCATAGAGCCATGCTGGATGGCTGTAACGAAATGCATAGCTATAGATAACCAAGTATGTGTCTTGATAAAAGGTCACAAAAATAGGCTAGCAATTCGAGCAACAGTAATTTTTTGTTATTGTTTGTTTCTAGATCGATACTATACACATTCCAGCTTCATAAGTCTCACTGTGTGTTAAATTGGGCCAAGATCTTCAATGGCAAACATTTTCAAATATATTTCATATTCATTATATGCAAAGCATACCATGTTAACAAAATATACGTATTCATTAAACTAAAGCATGCTATAACAGAAAAGGGTAGTTATCTAAAAATAGCGGCTCAGGTTGTTTTTGGTTTTGGACTAAACAGAAGCTGGGCTGTAGAGATATCGTAGTCCTCTCAATTAAGACCACTATATGTGGCTACACTACAAACATTCTTAATGGTTTATAACACAATGCTGCCACATTAAGTGGTCTCAAAACTTTGAGGCAACATTCATGGAGTTCGACTTTCAAATTTCAAAGCAAGTTCAAAGTGTATATCAGAAAGTTGTTAGGCATAAATGAAATAAAATAAAGAAACACTGCGCAATGTAAGCTGACCGTTATATCGTATTTCCATTGACTGGCATTAACGGCCATAAAAGTAACAACATGGCTGACAACTGTTGTTCAGGAGACCACACAGTTTGAGGTTCGGGTGTATAGGAAAATTGACTATAAAAAGAGAAACTTGAAGAACATGCATGAAAGAAATGTTAGCATTATGTCATACAAATTCTGCATGCCAAACTTAACTAATTCAATGTGATGTTAGCAGATTTAACCCTTTTTATCAATTAGCTGCAGTTTTAAGGGGTGTGTGGGACACTAAATGTTTAAGTTCTCCTTGTGCGCATAGTTTACATCTTTTAAGCAAAGAAGAAAATTCCATCATCTGTAATGAACATGATGAAAAGAAAATGTAAGCACTTTTAACAAAATTTGACAGTGCAATACTCAATCCTCAAACCTTCCCATTATATCTCATTCTAAAATCTGTCTAATCTTCCCATAACATCCCATTCCAAAAACTGTGTAATCTTCCCATAACATCCCATTCCAACAAATATATAATCTTCGCATAACATCCCATGTTAAAATTTGTCTAATCTTCCTATAACATTCCAAGTTAAAATCTGTCTAATTTTCCTATAAAATTCCATGTCTTAATGTGTCTAGTCTTCCAGAACATTTCATGCCAAAAATCTAATCTTCCCATTACATTGCATGATTAAATCTGTCTGATCTCCCTATACATTCCATGTTAAAATCTGTCTAATCTTTAATTTTCATGCTAAAATTTCTAATCTTCCCATTACATAGCATGTTAAAATCTGTTTTTTGCATAACATTCCATGCTAAAATTCCTTCTAATTTATGTTACTGGTTATTTTTGGTTTTTGGTGGCACGTACATAGTGAACCAGAAAATCTTTTGTGAACCCGAACATTTTTGCCTTTGTTGTCAGTTTGCTAACTTTGTGCAAAATTAGTAAAAATTATAAATTTCTTAAACATACCAAGGCACATGTGTTTATTGTTGTTCTATTTTCGCCTCAGACTTACATGTCAAAGTCCACCCGAAATTTTAGGATGGCATTACTAAACCCAATAGATATTTTCAAAGATCTGTGACAACATATCTATTTTCTCTTCCAGTTTTAATGATACTTGTCTAAGGAATAAAAAAATATCTTTTACCGGTATAAGTCCAATATATTTCAGTTATCCCAAACCACCAATGTGCAGGTCCCAGTACATGTACAGGTATTTAAATGTATTTTTTTTCCTTTGATTAACTCACCCAATTATTTAATTATTGTGGTGCTATAACTATGCATTACCCCCAAAAATTAACAGTATTAATATTATTAAAATAATTAATCACCATTAGTTAACAGTTCGACTATACAGCACAATATTTTGCAGTATTGTGCCATCAAATCAATTTATCCATATCTAGTGTATTCTATGACTACTGATACTGCAAATACTGTATACTGCAAATATATAGCTACTGACTTGACACAAAATATTACCAGCACTATATTCACAAAAGCCTTAAATAGTTGTTACAAGATGAAACTATATTGGTGTACATTCTAAATTTCTATCACATTTCCTGGCATTAAGCAAGCTTTTTGCCACATGTTTTTGATTCAAGGCATGTTTAACTTCAGTAGCTATATATAGTAGCCATTTTTCACTCCTGCGCCAGAAGCGTATGTGCATTACATTTCCCTAGATTTGGCAAAGTGTTTTTCGTGTTTAAAACTGTCAACAGTGTTATTTTTAAGACATTGGCAAAAAGGATACTTTCACTAGCCCATTAAAGTATTAAAAATTGCCATTCAAGTCCAGACCGTGACACCCCAATATTAAAATTTTATTTTCGTAATTTTATTTTCGTATGTGTATATATGTAGATGTACATATATCTGCTCAGGTATATACACTATTAAGAGTTAAAAAAGTTCTTAAAAAAAATCATACGGCCACACAAAACTAAAACAAAGGACAATCAATATTGCCCTCCAAGAAAAAAGACAGTGATTTCTTTCCTATTTCAGTAAACACTTGCCATTTATTTATTTATATTTATTTATTTATTGTGGAAAAATGTCCTCTTCCTTGTGACCTGCAACAGCGTCAGTTTTCTTCTACAAAGTTAAAAAGTAAAAATTTTGCCATTCACTCCTGATGTTTTCAATTTTTAAAATTTATTGGCTTAGGTTTTAATTTGATGTGGCCTAAGGGACTTTCTGATATGCACTTTCACTTGCATTGGTTAGGATATATATTATTTCTTCCATGTCTTAAAAAAGCTGAAAAAGATTTATTATTAGGTAAAATTGCTGAAAGGCAAACATATATATACTGTAAGGCACATGTACATTTACACTGGAATTCACCCACATACATTTATATACACTTTCAGCAAGCAAATAATACGTAGTCACAGTGTAATTTCAATTATGGATATGAATATTCATGGTGTTAAAAAATCTCACACGCATGCAAATTTACAGACATAAAGACACACTTACACATGCACACACCCAAAAAGAAAACGAGACATCGAGATTCGAATGTGAAACTACACTCAACAGCACCTGACCATCACCCCAAGTGTACAAACAAGTCGGGATCCGATTATGGATTAGACATTACTACTTAATTGTGGCAATTTACATAAACATTTCAATATGGATGAGCATACTAGCAGGTAAATAAGATGCAAGTTTCTTTTTCGCATGATTGATCTTGACTCTTAACATCTCAGTACTGTGGTTATAAAATTTAACTGAAGTTTATCAAACATTAGGAATTGGAAAGAAAATCAATGAATCCATTACAAAAGCTTGGTGGGAAAATTTGGCCAATTAATTGTAACAAGGTTTGTGATTGGGCAATTAAAAAGCATGTTTTATACTATAGAGCTCCTGTAGCTAAAGGAAGATAGATATGTATTCAATAATAATATCCCTCTAACATAGACCCCCCTCCTCTGCTAAACAATTGAGATATGTCTTTTGGTAAGGAGCATCAAATGCTTTTATGCTACATGTTACTTGCCAAGACTTGTGGAGTACACATGGGCCTATAAAATATGGCCTGATTCGAGTTATATTTTTTAACAGAGATCTATGAATCGCAGAGATCATTATTTAAAAGACACCTATCAGAATCGTATATCAATATTAAACAGTCATGGCGAGTCGCAGATCACTCTTTAACAGAAGATCGTCATCAGATCGTAGTTTAATAGGTTGGGCTGGCTCATGAATCGGCATTTAACAGGAGCACCAAATCGCTAATTGCTCTTTAGTGAGGAGTGCAGATCGTGACTCGCAAGATAAGAATTTGGTCGAATTTTGTGTGGAATTTGGATAAGAATTTCTTTTCTTGTGTGAAGCTCATTATGAGCTCATAAGGCGCATCAACCATTTCCAGGTTCATGTGTTTCTAAAACTGCTGTATGATTTAACTTTCAGGTGCTGGTACTCAGATACCTAGTATCCACAATAGTTCACACATGAAGATGAGAAATAAATTTACCAACCCTAGAAATTTTACAATGCTTGCAGAGAAACAAATTCTACATAGATCAACACAATGTGACACAAAAGAGTGCGAGAGAAAGGACAATTTCTACATCTATAGGGATACACAAGAAATAAAAAGTCATCTTTATCTACCATAAAATATGTATTTTTCATTTGGGGGTAAAACAATTCTATGACGATAAAACAGTGTACTTAATTTTGTCTTTAGCTTCAGCACACGAGGGCAATCTTACACTTAATATTTAAGCCTTTTATTTAATGAAGCTCAGCCTGTTATCAAGCTCATTATAGTTGTTAATAAGCTCATACTTATGGCTAAGCCTGTTATTAAGCTCCGAAGATCTGCTTAAAAGGGGCAATGTGGCAATCTGTTTGTACTCGCATCCCTGCTTTCTCATTTCCTTCCCCCGCAGATCGTATGTAAATAACCAACGCTGGCTTCATTCGCAGTTTGTCGTTCTGTTTACTCATGTTGTCAGGCCAACCAGATCGATGAATAGAAGGACAAATCCAAATGCATGTCAGGGCATTAAGCAAGTCTTCAATCACCCGTACCTGCTACCCCCACCCTTTTCCCCCTGGGGGTGAAGTGCATTCAAGTGAAGCCGGCCATGTGGTTGTCATTTCTAAATCAATACAATGCTCCACCTGCTTAATTAGCTAAGATTTACATTAATTCAGTTTTGGGTGATATTGGATAATACATGTATGTGAACTGTGAAGTTTCTCCAACACAATGGTTTAATATTACTATCAACCTTTAGAGAAATAATTTACACAGTAGCTCAGATAAAATTAACACCACTGGGTATTTCCTAGCTTGCATTCTAATGAAATACATGCAGACCACATGTCCTGAGCAATGGCTATAGAGCTTCTATTGCAATGACTACAGCGTTTCCAATGCACCATTTCTCTATGACAAAATATTATCGTTATAACACACTGTCCATACTACAATTTTTAATAATTAATTAATTTTAATTTAATTAATAACAAAAGATCCCTTAATTATTTAGACACCAGCCGCTATACAAGTTCCGGAATAACATACGAGTTAATATGCTGCAATATTATGGTCAAACAAATGTGGCTGCATCTGTAGTATGTCCATTAACGGGAAGTATTGAGTCATTCATCAATCATACAGATTATATTGCGCCATTCCACACAACTGTGCTAGTGCAGAAGCGTGTCATATTCAAACAAGGAGTGAGTAACTATGGTATGCAATGTACTGTACTGTGCGAGATGTCATAGCTTGCAGCAACAGACCATCATACATTTGTTTCAAACTATAAAATAACCCACTATTTCTATACTGTTTGAAAAAAAAAATGTTAATACTTCAGAAAATTGTTCGACGTTCCTAATTCTAACAATTAACTTTTATGTGAATTATCACAGGGAACCTCTATAAAAAAAAAGAAAAGAGTTTGGGTGGCAAAAATCAAACTTTCATAAATGTAACTACTTTTATAAGGCAAAATACCAAACAAGTTCATTACACTGGCAGTAGAACAGCGGAAGGAGTGAAATTTCTGAAATGTTCACACTAAGTAAAATTCAAAACTCACAAAAATTATCAAAATCAGAAGTGGGCTGGAGATATAGTGGTCAGCTAAGATTTAAAAAGCTCGGATGTTAATCTGCTAGGATTGTTAATCTGTTTGTAACATAAAGATTTATGGAAGGATGACAAACAGATAGAGAACAGACGCCGGTGCCACAGCATCAGCAGAGCTAAAAACTAGCATTTAGACTCTTGTGCCACAATTTTTAAGAAGAAAAAAATGGGTCCATAAATGTGGTTCACATCATAAACATGAGCAATAAGTTTTCATGGACAACTGAACATGCAATCATAGACAGATACAAACATTGTCAACTTGCATACAAATGTATGTACACCAACAAACAAAAGATTTGTCTGGTAAATATGACAGTCTCGACCTAATGAGTAAAAATTATAAATTTTTGTAATCATACGGATCTCAACCATGATGGTACTTAATTATTGACGATGAGTTGTATCTTGTATACTCTATATATTGATGTCAATTTCTGTTTAAGTTTGAATAAAGATTTTATTTAAAAAAAAAAAAAAAAGAAAAAAAAACATTGAGTTTCTACCTTGAATTCTCCCAGAGTCATCTGGAATAGCTGCATAGCTGTACTTGGCACAGTTTCAAAAGACTGGATGTTGGGATTGTCGATGTCTTTAAACAAGAAGAAGAAGCCTAAGAGAGAAACAAACATTGCATTTGTAAACATTTTGCTACACTCCAGTCACATTACATGCAGTACCTAGTAAGTATGTACTTTCAGGGATCAGGGGCAGATTTCTCGGAAACAAACCTAAATCGAAAGTTTTTACTTAACCAGTACATTAATAAACAGAGCTGGAGTTCTCAATGATACTTAAAGTCTAAGTTTTGACTCAAGTCAGCAATTTGAGCAATTTCATTGGTTAAGAATTCAAGAAATGCAGCCCTGTGATTGGCTAAGAATGTAACAACTCAAAACTTTAAGACTCGAGTATTTTTCAGAACTGCAGCCGGTGGTACCATCCATGAATTTCTTACATCCAAACTTTTGTTGAATATGAAATGTGGTAAGCTTACTTAAATATAGATTGTATCACTGATAAACAAAATTATTAAAAACATATAAATTAAAACCAACAATCTGATTATCTGTGAATAAAACTGACTTTAAATGAACTTTATACAGTGTTTCTCTACTGAAATTTTACACATGCAGCACAAAATACAAACAATATTTAAATACAATTTAATAAGGTTATTTACTAGTAAAGATACATAAACTTAAATGTAAAAATAGCACAATTCTTGGTCAATTTTTATGGCATGTGAATGATTCTTTCTAAATAAATATCGGCTAATAATTGAGTATTCTGGTATTATTTAACCATGGGAATATTTACCACGGAAAACTAAGTAAGTAATGAACAGGAATTATTGAAAAAAATGCTTTAATTTTTATTAACAATATATCAAAAAAATTAACATGCTGTTTAATATTCATTATCATATACTGTCCATGTGTCATTATAACGAGCTAAATATTCACAAGTACATTATATATGTACCAAATGACATGCTAACCAGCTCACAGATATATATAGAGAGATAGATGTAAAAGAATACAGTAGTCCCCCTCTAATAAGAACATCCCTTCTGCCAAACAATTCTGTCCTTATTAGAGAGGTGTCCTTTGGTGAGAGGGAGTATTATATACATTCATAGTAAATGCTGCCAAGAATTTGTGCCCTTTATAGAGGGGTGTCCTCTCTAGAGAGTGTCCTTTAAGAGAGGGACCACTGTAAACAGACATAAATACAAAGATAAAGCATAGAAAAATATGCCTATATATATGCCCTCAGGGAATGGATTTGCTTTGGCGTCTTTTCCCGTAACATGTTATGTGCTTTGGGATCAATTCTGTGAAAGTTCCACTTCCTACTATTGATCATTTTAGTGGGAGTGCCAGGGTCGTGCGGCTGTTGAATCTGTAGTGAAGAGACTCGGTAAACAACAATGCACGGAAACTAAGGACAGCTAAACAAGGAGGTGTAAATGAGAAATCTGGCGTTGAAGGACTCTACTGAAGTGTATTGACACCCCAACCTACACCCTCCGGAAGGGTTCTATGGTTAAATGCATATCAATCTCATTGACAAGCTCTCTCACCCTACTGCCTCCTAATCCTCCCCCCCCCCCTCCATCACACCCTCAACGTCAAAAGAAATGGTGCAGGAAACTGGAACAATGCAAACATCAGGTGATTGCTTCCCCCCTGTGATTGATTGCGCAATACTGCATTTAAACAGTGGTGCTTCTAATCTATATTACCATCCTTATATTTTGAATTTTAAAAATTCCCTTCCCAGAATTCCATTTCCCTTCCCAGAATTCCATTCTTCATGTGCTTTTAATTACATATTCCAAGTTCTTATATCTCAGAAATGAGTAAAGCTTGTAGTAGGGCACTGATAGGGCATTCTATGTAGATAAAAATCAAGTGCAGGTAGATTTGACCTTGAGTGGCCTTGAAAAGCCAAATTTAATGTTTTTTAAAGGTCATATTTCCTAGACTTATATTCTATTATCTATGGATAGTCCTAACTCCACTAATCCTGATCTTACATGACCTTAAAAGATCAATACAAGGTCATTCATATATGTTGGTCTTGATATCTCAGTCTTCATATCAGTGTATCTTCAAATCAAATAGAAATCCATATATAATAAAAATATTTTACATCTCTGTAGAAACCAGTGTTGAGTTTTCCGCTACTTCTGCCTAATGGCACTATCATGTATTACTTGTCAAGTTATATATGACTGAATTACAAGTGCTTTATGGAGGCAATTCATTCAATTGTTAATTATAATACATAAATAGTATTAGCACTGTTAACTGAAGTAGACTACATGCATAACCAGGCGGTATTAAATGCCAGCTTTTAACTGTTATGTCTATGGAAACTATCGGTACAACTATTTATTAAAAACAAAAAATGTACATGTAGAGTTCAAAACTAAATAGCCTATCCTAGTACATTTAGTGCGCAAGCAAAAATGCAGATAGATGGCAGTGGGCTAATTTGTATCACTGTTTGTATTGAATAAGGAAGGTTTCAATGTACGAAAAGAATATTAAAATATGAATTGTATTTCCCTCGTTTTCAATGTCACTAATGCCGCCATCCCAAACCCCAGAAAGTTTATTCACTGACCCAGGACCGATCAGCCTCAAATACAAAATAAAGAAATGCTTACACACTACCCAGTACATAATTTTCTCTAAAGAACATCGCCTTAACAGTATTACAATTAAAATGTTGTACAGTTGAACCTGCTCTAAAGACCACCTGTATATAAAGAACACCTGATTATAAAGGCTGAACTTTACAGGAACCCAGGTGTATTCTTTCCATGGTATTGAACTTGCATAGAAAGACCACCAAGTGAATAAGGGCCACATTTTGTTGGTCCCTATGGTGGTCTTTCAATATAATATACAAGTTTCACTTTACTTACTTGGAGTGAATGCAAGCACGGCTACTAGGTATATGATGCCACAGCGGCACAGGTCTCCCTGGAGCATTTTGTAGAAGACGGTAATGAAGACGCCAGTGAGAGGATAGCCCCTAGGTGGCAGCACCAGAGTCAAACCATAGTGGTAGTAGTGGAAAAATGAAAAGCGAGAGAAACAAAATCGACTACTTTCCTACAAAAAACAAAATTCAAATTGAACAAAGTAACTGGGGATAGAGATAGCACACATCTACAAGATATTGTTGTGCAAAAAATGTAAAATGATGAAGCAAGTTAGGTAAAAAAACAGGCAGCATTTTGCACCAGAAATAATTTATCTTGTGCTATAAAAAAGCAACATGCAATCTTTCCATTTAGGTTGGAGTACAGAAATTACGCCTAGGAAAAATGAGTATTTTCATTGAATTACATATTTTCCATCAGAACTGTTGAAAGCAAAAAAAAAAAAAAAACAGAACAAGAACAAGTTTGTTATCCTTAGGTGCTTCCAAGTTTATATATGGGCAGCATGAGAGTGTATGCCAGTAAAGTGATATAGCTTATACTGATCAAGTAAGGCATATAGTTTATAAAGAAGAGTCATATAGTTCACACATGCATTGGAAGTCACATACACACAACTGTGACACATTTTTTTTCGAAATGTCATTAACCAAACTGGCATTTTCATATTAAAATGATGAATAGGTATTAGCATAAATTCATCAAGCCTATATGTGGGACAAAGGTTTCAAAATGCTGCCTATTGAAACTGTGGTGAAGACATGTGCATCTGCAAGAAGAATATGAAATATCAATTGCCAAAAAAAAAAAAAATTATACATAGAAAAATTGGCACTGGTAAAAAACAAAAGCATATATTCATATTGGTTCCAAGAATCTGATGAATGTATATCAGACTACTAGTAGCCATTGTGTCAGAGTGTTTTCTTTGTACTAGTGCTGTACCTATTCTCATATCCAATACCAAGAGAAACAAGATTAACACATGTGTATATATATACTGGTATGGGTTATTTGCTCACAATTTTTTGATTGCACATCTTCAACCATAAAGAATTTGGTATCCTTCTGTTATCTTCTATTATTACTGGGTTGTTGCTTTTTTTGTTCATCCATCTTTAAGTCAGATCACTTTATCACCAATCAAGTTTACAATGTACACCTTTTTTTCATCTATTTCTTCCCCGGAGATCATAAGATCGTATGTTGTTACAGTTGTTGCCACATGTCAACGAGTCCATGTCAGTGGTCATTATTGCAACACTTTTTTTCAGCATGTCTCAGATCTATTTATAACTATACATGTACCTTCAAGAATGTGAAAAATAAGAGAGCTTCACTGCAAAAGTCTATACCGGTGGGTTATAATTTTGTTCAAATCGACAACACGAAAATACATATCAAGGCAAGAAGCTATATGTGTTCAATAGGAGTCGATCGGCAAGATGTTGTAGTCTATAAGGAAAACATGCGAGTATAAAAATTGGTACTTCTCAAAGCACAAAGAGAGGTAAGAATAATTACATGCAAAGTGATATAAAAGTTTTTCTGTTTTGTGTACACTACAAAGAATGTTTCCCACATAACAAAAGATCTGACTACTATATAGTGTCAAAGCCAAACTGAAATTTCTTGCACTGCAAAACTAAGACAGTAACACAGGCTTTACAGGCTGATGTTCAGAATTTTGCATTTACCATGGAATATCAGGAAATTTTTTTAAAGTTTTGGTCCTGAATAAATACACTAAGTATATATCCAATTGCAGTCAAGAATATGGCAATACCCATTCAACTCAGGCTACTAATCCTAAATATTAATAGATGGTTCGCCAATGATCCTCTACCATGAGTATTTCAGCCACAAGTCCCCATTATTCATGTTACAGCATACTGCAATCTTTGCTGAATAATTTTTTGTTCGATTACCCTGAATGTAGAATGGGCTTAATTCAAATATTCCATATCAAATACGAAGTCCAAACATCAGCCAATCAAGAGGCAGGAAAAGATTGCATTCAGATGGGTCACATGATACCTTGGCAAAATTGTACTATGAATACTCCGAAGATCACCATGAATCGGAATATATCAGCCGAGATCATTTTGTACGTCATGATGACAAAAGGACCAAACAGTGGGGAAGCTCTGCAAAACAAACACAATACACACTCTTATCTTACAGACAGGTATATCAATCAGGGGCCAGTTAGAGAAAAATCATAAGTACAAAACTGCTCTTAAGTGTGGAAAAGTGTTCATCAGTGCACTTAAGTTAATTTCTGAGTGCAAAACTGATCCTTTTACTGTATAAAAACAATGGTTGTCAAGGTAGCCAGTGCACTTAATTTCTGAGTACAAAACTGATGCTTTTACTGTATAAAAAACAATGGTTGT
>JAAUYG010004541.1_pt1 | contig 15712 bp, 13 predicted proteins | sample 7278091 | NCBI WGS metagenome assembly JAAUYG01 (sample SAMN14350201, study PRJNA611818) | marine sediment metagenome | isolation source: surface marine sediment (0.6m) | place: French Polynesia: Moorea | collected 2018-08 | reverse complement strand
TATTTGGTGTCATTTGGTGCTCTTCCACAAAATTTGCGCCTTATAACAAAACGTCTCCTCGTTTTCATAAACGGACTAACTTTGGCTCCCGGGGGTGTATTTATCATGCATGTTGGTATTTTTGACCTTGAACACGTCAAGGTCATTTTGGGGTGATTCGGTGCACTTTTCCAAAAGTATGACTGCAACTCAAAAACGGCTCATCGTAGAGCGAAACGGACGAAAATTTGGACCTCAGGGGTGTATGTAACATGCATGTTGGTACTTTTTGACCTTGAGCATGTCAATGTCATTTGGGTCATTTGTGGTGCACCTTTCCGAAAAATGGACACAACCCAAAAACGGTTCACCGTCATGTCAATGTCATTTGGGGTCATTCAGTGTACTTTTCGAAAAAAAGGGGGCGTGACTCGAAAACGGCTCATCATAGAGTGAAACGGATAACAATATTGCGCCTTGGGTGTGTGTTGTATGCATATGGATACTTTTAATCTTGAACATATCAAGGTCATTTTGGGTCATTCAAAATTGGGTCATAACTCAAAAACAGCTTATCGTAGAATGAAGTGGACAAAAGTTCGTCGCTTGCGGAATATATGTAGTAGCCATATGCTATTTGACCTCGCACCTGTCGAGGTTATTTTGGCATCAGCCTGTGCATTTTTCCTTGTAAAATGCACCATGTGCCTTATGTGATATGTGTACATTGAACATTTAGTGGCATGTATGAATTAGTTGTATGTAGAATGATTAGTGTGTATCTCTGTATAAAATTGAAACCGTAAATTATCATTTATGTATAAGTTATTTTGTGTACAAAGAAAACATGTATATGATACTAGCTGACCATCAAGGACCATGGGCCTCTTGTTCTTTCAGCTACCTGATAAATATGGAAAACCCAGAAATTAGGGGTGGCTATAATTCGGTCGTCTGCATGTCCATCTGCATACATGGAATTGGGCCCGAAAACTAATACCCCCTCGGAAGTCAAGACAGTTTCTCACAGTCTCCTAAATCTCCACAGTTGATAAGATTCCACTGTGCAAGCAACGTAACGTTACAATTTAGTTGAACGGCGTACACAAACGGCTATTCGCGTCCAGTACCACTGACCCCTTCGTCTCGTTGCCCACGCGTCGCTTGGCCCAGTTCAGCCAACCATCACTGAAACATGTATCTTCTTTCCAGTCCGTACCACCTACCTTTGTACTCTCTACCGTGTATGTATCTTAGAATATTATCGACTGCAGCCCGCCTGGTGTTTGTTCCCAGTAAATAGAAGGGTAATGGGGCGGTATTTAATTGCTCAGTATTACAACAAAACACCACCGACACTTCGGTGGCATTGAAAATGTGGCGAATCCGGCCTAACCGGGCCTTCGAGTTGTTTGTAGAAAGGGCAAACAGCTTTTCAGATGTCCATCAAGACCGAGTTCATGAATTTAAATGTTCTTTTGATAAGGTATAAATCTTCTTTTATCTTATATATTGCTCCGACGCACTTGCTGTGTGTGCGAACGATTATGGTTGTGGCCAATTCGAGTCTAATGCCACGTGTTTTATAGCGCTGCTCCATTCACAATAGCCGAATAGAAATTGAAGATTTATTTATTTGTGGAAACCCTCTACGCCCTCGGGTCGTTAAATTTCCGCCGTTCGGAAGTCGCCAGATTGCATCGTAGGCTTGCCCACCCAGCAAGCATTGCTGTTGCTCCTCGTGAAGCCTCATACAATGCTCAAGCATCCGTAAAGATCATTATTTCTTAGACGCTCTTGTATGCCTCTGCGACCCGTTGAAAGATCTATCGGGTCTTGCACTACCACGGAGGTATCGTGAAGAGCAAAACAAAGAATGCGAAGCCCGTACATGTGACACGTTGTAGCAATTTTTTTCCAACCCTGTATAAAACTACGATATATATAAACTAAAGGTAGTTGCTTCTCACAAAGCCGAGTAATGCATCATCCTGTTATTCCGTTCCAGCTGGTTAGCAATTTATCACAGCGACGTAAAATGTCTGGAATGAGAAATTAGTACTACTCCCATGGTTCTGTAAAACACCGCTATGGAGTTAAGTCGCTCCCTGTAGATTCTGCCATGCTATTGTAGTTAAAACCATTTCGCGTAATCGGTACGTAGCAGTGTCTCCTGGGGTGTGAAAAAAAAAAAAACCTTTGCGATTTAACTTAAAGCTTTGAAATGAATGCCTGTACCACCGTGGAACTCCGAAGCAGCGCAGTAGTCGAACGCTAGAGCGTTCAATTCGTGCCAGTGCATCGCTTGGTCAAGTTCAGCTAACGGTCACTGAAACATGCATCTTCTTCGAATGTCAATCCCTAGGATACATGGATTCCCAAGGGAGAGAATATTTCTGTCTATAAGCTTCATACGTGATACATGCCATCCCAACGCCCGTTGGACGATAGCAATCAATTTTGTGTCTATTCCTACGGCGAGTAAAGCTAATAAATTCCCCGATGAAATGCGTAGTTTACTATACGGAGCAGATTAATACTACCCCCCTCCCGAATATTTCTCCTCCACCCACCTTCAACCAAACCCCGCGGTACTGTACATGTATTACAGTTTTGACAGCAACAGCTAAAGAGTTAGTAGTCTTGGTTTGAAATTACACCATGTCGTTGCCTTTGGTATAAGTTTTGAGCAAGTCCTTTAAAGAACTACCGGGCATTTAAATTATTCTTACTACATAGCAGTTCCATTAATCCCATATGTGTCGTGTATATTATTGGCAAAATCATCAGGTACGATGAAAGCGGGGATTTATTCGAGTGACAGCACGCTGCATCACCAAGTGATGGGTTGCGGGATCCAGTACATTCTGCAAAATTGTCAAACATGTAATATATATTTATTTTCATTTTCCGATTAATTTTCGCCTTCTACTCGACTCGCTATGGCCAAATACGTAACTCTTTCCCAGAAAGAGATCCTATATACGACGTACATGCCTACGTCACCTTCCCTCAGACACAGCGACAGGTTACATAGCCATGCACGGACCTCTTGTTGTTGTCGCCAAGATGGAATGATCCTATCCTCCGGGGCCGGCCTACATGTACATGTATATATGTCGTTTCGCGAGAGCTGACGATGGTACTCAAGTGTATCCTGGAATTATCCCAGCTGGTGGCGCCGCAGTCGGCGGTGTTACCCAGCTGCCAGGGACCTCCAGGCTACGGGGGTAACCCGACCGGTTTGAAGGCAAAAAGCTGCGCAACGTTTTGATAGCCCGATGTTATTATAGGTGACACGGGGCAGGTACAAGGGGTATAAAATTACCACGGGGTATTCCTGCCCTACCTGGTAGAGGATCCTCACTCAGCGACTGGGCAAGGTATAGGACTCGGAGGGTTATCCAGGTGGCGTAATGGCGGGGTTCCTGCAGCATCCCTAGGGGGAGAACTTTTGCCGATGTTGGGTAGCGTGCTGGGAAGAGATCGCTCCGTGTGCCTTTCCGTTTGGGCTAAAGCGATCGTAAATAAAAACAAAAATGACAGGTTGTCCAAATTAAGGAATGCAGCTGGAATATTTAGAGATAGCTGCTTCATTTTTTTTCTTCTATATTTGTAGCCTTGGAATTCGGTGTCATTTTTAAAGATAAAAAAGTTGAAAAAGATAAAGTTGTGTCAGGTTTGGGTCACTTAAAATATACGACACTGGAGCAATTTAGCAACATTATTTTTCGGCAGGACATGGGAGAACTCTGCGGGAGAACTTACAATGCATGCTACTTTGTCGTCTGTCGTTCGTCTTTCTTTTTTTTTGTATTCCCAAATTTCTTGCGTTGCTAGTAATTTGGCGAAGTCCCTAACCCTTCCTATTTGTGTATTACATTTTTGTGGTATTTATGGATCTATTCTTTCCTGCTCATTAAGGAGGACGCCGGCCATGGCCAACAAGTAGATGTTTTTTGCACAATATACACGTAGGGCCACATGAAGAATGGCACATGTGCATCTGTCATGCGACAAATCGCCCTATTGCTGCGTGATTCTTTACATATCACATCTTACAAAGGTGTTGATACTTTAAATTTAGCGAAACAAATGCGTTAGTCTTTTGTTGTTTTTTTTAAAAACAGCAGTTTCAGCCTAGAGAGCATACCAGGCTTGGTTTTTGTATCCTTGTAAGATCACCGAATCGCATAAAATGAGCGTAGCATAAAATGGATGCCTGTGGACCTAGAGAATCTTGGTTATTTTTACCTTGGACTGCTCAAGGTAATTTAGGGCTCTCGGCATTCTTAAATGAAATAGCTGGAAACGTGATTTTCCCTAAAGGTCATATTTAGTTGATATTTAGTTGCAGTTCGTTCAGATTCCAGAAGTATACAGAATGCGCCGTACGTTCAGTGCGTACATTAAGACTCTTATGATTTAGGCGTGAAAAAATGCAAAAAAAAAATTCTGATAAAAAATCATTTAAAAATCAAATGTTTTGTTAGAAGTGGGCAACCTCTCATAACGCATTTGATTTTACCAGGCAGTATACACGTTAAGGGTGAAAACGCGCGGTTGCAGACCGATATGCATGGATCATAAGTTTCAGTCAAATTCTGGGCGATTTCTTCTCATCGCACGAACACTCAGCTTGGCCCAATTTAGCTTATTACATTGCGCAGAAAGGTCAGGTAACCAATCTGGTGTCAATATAATATAATAACGGTTACATTCAGGTGCATAATTGGGTCGATATCTGGGAGTTTGTGCGCATAATTTCCGTGGCCATTCCTCTTTGAGGTCCACGGTGAAAAAAAATACCAGGCGGATTGTCCAATCCCGGTTTTACAAGGACGATACAATGAAACAGACCAGACTAGCGTCTGTTTCAAACAATCCCTTTTGGCCCTACTTTACGACCCATTAGGCTGCACACTCACTTCAACCCAGCGGATTTCCCACATGTCTTTTTTTTCCTTTACCCTTTTTGTTGTAAAAATGCATCACCGTGATTGGGTAAAACGTCAACTTCACCTCAACATAGTGGACCCTCGCCGTTTGCCATTATCAACCAATCAAGGTAAAGGTCCTTTGTTTACGCCGCCATGTAGTTCAAAACTGCAGCGTTACCTTTGACAAGACATGAAAGCTTTTCACCGAATATCAATCTCCATCGGTAAAAGGTTCCTAACGAAACATGTTATCATCAATGTACGAGGCCATGCGTGTGCTCATAGAAACCCCGAGGGGAAGAGCTGAAGCAAAATGTTGAAAATTAAAAGTAAACATCACCAGTGTTATCCGAGAGCGCTGCGGATGTGCTAAGCATGGTGTGGACGTGTTAAGTACAAAGTAGAATGTTGATTTCAAATGCCCTAGGTGTCAAGAATACTGCATTTTAATGCGAGCTTAAAGGGCCCTCTCCTTTTCTCCGGGCACACCGGGAAGCAACTGTGTAGCCTTAGACATCAAAATTTCGAAAAGGAAATTGCAATTGCGGACCGATTCAAGTTCAAAAGCCATTATATTTTGGAGTAACCGTACTGAAAAAAGTGTGAATCTTGCCTTGTGATCTTGCCTTTAGATTTGTACTGTACATTATTATCATCCCTTGGTTTTGCGTCACAAGCCAAGGACGCTGTTCGGAGAAGAAGAAGAAGAAGAAGAAGAAGAAGAACGCCTGGCTCTCTTACAACACCATGTACGCTTGAATTCCACCCCATTGCGCCATAGCAAGCGATAATGCTGCCATTTGTATAATACGGTAAACTATCTAGGCGACTGACAGACAGACGAAACTCTTCCATAGATTAACCCCCTTTTTGAAACTCCATAGCCGATATTTCATTCCCCCCCCCTCCATCGACAGTTACTGCTCCCCCCCCCCCCCCCATTTTCTCCGGTAATTCAAATAAAAACAGGACAGTGTTGTGCAGATCAATGCCGAGGTCATTTCCTGGATTTATGCCGGATCACATTCTACATGTATTTCATAATGTGTAGAGATGTTCAACCTGCGGTTTGACTTTACATGTATTACCCGTGTCTCCTTTTTCTCATATAATAAACTTCACGGAGTCACGGCAGTTTAAATGAGATTTACGCAAGCAATGCTTTCTTAATTATGTCAGCTGTTTGAAGAACCGTGATGCTGTATTTTTTTTTGCAAAAACTGACAAGTACACCTTTAAGTGTGCTTGTCTGCTCACATATTATAATAAGTAATTACGTGTAACTAACTCACTCACTCATTCACTCACTCACTCACTAAATAAATAAATAAATAAATAAACTAATCTGAAAATCTGATAGATCAAAATAGAAGAAAAGATAATCAGGTGCATCTCCGATGGAAAATCACCTGCGACACCACCCACGTACATGTACATGTACATCACCTGTCATTTCTTTAGACAAATTGCCTTCATGTGTTGCCTTGTTTAGACAGTTTTCAAACCCAGGTGGTAGTGGCGAGGCTTATAAAGAGGCCAATTGGGAAGCACCAATTACCGTAAACCCCGGATATGACATCTAGTCTTTGGGCGACCAAGGCCACTGCATGTCACCCCAAACGATGAAGAGGCGACAGTTCCAGCATGCAGTTCTTACTCCAAGTTGACAGCACGCGACGTTTGCACTGGGGTGACCCCTGCTGATGAGCCTTGGATTGCCTCAAATATACGTCCCAATTAACACTACTTAACAAGCCATTGCTACACTTGATCGCTGTCCATCCACCACGTAAAATCCGCACAAGGGACGATAGCTTCGAAAGCGTTCTTATAAAGTTACGACTACTGTACATGGCCACAAAGCACGTCCACAGGGCGAGGCTATCGTTAGGCAGATGGAGAGTAGTAGTATGATTTAGCCGGTAAGTTCTATTATCAAAGACAGTTTTGGGAAGGCCATTGAGAAGATAATTCAGGGGAAGTTTGATAAATTTCGGCTGCGATTTGTTGAAGAAGTAGTGTTTTTGGCAGAAAAATCGCAAGTGCACCGAATGACACCCAAAATGGCCTTTAAGTTAACGCCAAATGTACCCCATATATGTTAAATTTCTTCATAGGGGTATAATGGTGAATTTTAAATTTTCGAAAAAAAAAATCGTTAACAAGAAGCCCAGGGGCCTTTAGTGTCGAGCACACACCCATTCTATAGACTTATTCCATTTGTTAATTCTCACTCAGGTCTTATTGTTGGCCCCGCCCGGTCCACTTGCATTGGTCGCAAAACGCGGTGCTGAAGCCAAAATTATCTTAAGCTTACATTGTATGTCGATCGAAAAAACTTATTTACAATGTACCTTTTGAACTGAATAAGGGTACATGTATCTTTGAAGTTGATTCGATTTGTTACAATGAGGGACTGCATGCAGATATCATATTTATCCAAGCAGAAATGCTTGAGTCAACTGCTTTTTGGTTCGATCATGTACCAACAAATAAGCTTTAATTTAAGTAGGCAATTAGCAAACCTCTGCCATGGGGAACATCAATGTAATTTCCTTACTGTCTGGTCCGTACATTTTGAATTTCAAGTTTCGTAGTCGAACACGGATTGTCTCACTTTTCATTACTTTGGGGGCCAAATTTAGCAATGGTGCGGTACTTCCAAGTCGTTGGTTGCACGTGGGAGGGTTGTAAAGTTTTAAAGTCGTTATAAGATTGTGAAGTCCTCTTGTAAACATTGTAAATGTGGCGATAGCAGAAGATTTTTGAGAGATCGCAAAGTCCGACAACATCCCAGACTCTGGATCTGGCACTCACACTGCACATCCAGTGTCATCAGACTCATGAAGCGAACGAATGACTGAAATGCCCCCAGCGGCAGAATAATCGAATGGGCGATGTATTAAAACTCCAAAATCAAACTATCTAGGAAGGAAAAATATTTATGTAGTGATATCGTGGTAGAAATATGCTTGCTATATATTGATTTATTTGAATCTGCATGTGTGTTTCAATTTGTCTGAAGATGCACAGTATCATGTTGTACCAGGTACATTGTATGCATGATGCTGGGGCAGCCTGAATGAAAGAAAAATCAAAATCAAGCCAGATGGATTCGTGAATAAATACGACAAAATACATAAAAGATATCATATGAAAAACTACAATGAATAAGAACGAGATTCATCTATAGCCAATGTCACAATTCTTCAGTTAAGTAGAGCAGAAGATGTAACTAAAAGGTGAATCCGTTGATCATAATACTTCTTGCCCAAAGGTAAAAAAAACTAATAAAGTGAAGAGGGGGTCTAATAATCTTTCATCTTGGAAAATTCCTGCAAGGCTCGTTGTTCCGATATGAGAGTTTATACACTGGACTGGACGATGCCACCTACCCATGGCACTGTTACGCTCTCTATAAAAAGCCGGTTAACTCAAGCAATGGAATATCCCACCGAGGGACGCGGACGCGAACATGATCTATCACTTAATTGCTTTATTTCTATGTCGCGGCGGGTGGTATGCTGAGGATCCCTTAATTATGTGATTTATCATGACTAGCCGAGTAGGCATTTTTATGCCGTTTTATATTTCTACAGTGTCGTCTGGATTCAACGGTGGATGTGACTATTAGTAGGTGTTCCAAGTCACCTGCTGCTGTTTTTCTCCGGTAAAAGAGATAAAAAAGTCTTCCGACAGACTCAAAATATCTCTCCGTTCAGAACATGACAGTCGCTGCGTGACGTTCACGCAGTCAAGTTGCCGACCACGGCAAATAGTGTCTGCCGTATTTTCAATCAAATATTAGTGATAGGCATGCCGTATTTTTAAAAGAAATCCGTAAATTACATTCCCCAATGTGGCTGATAAATTCTGTCCCCTTGTATTTTTCAAATGCATGCAATGTCCGTTTATATACGTGTATATTCCTAGATGTGCCTGATAAATGCCATCCCTTGTTTTAGATGTGAGGTGCGCCCGGGTCCAGAGTTTGTGTTGAGACGCTACTTTTTCTTCAAAGGCTACCACTTCGACCTGTATCAGTTCTACTACGACGACCCACACTGCACGCGTCCCCAGTACGCCGTTAGGGCCAGAGGACACGCCCAGATCTACCAGAGGTCTTGGACCATCCCTGGAGCGACGGAATTTGACTACCAGCTCAACCACGTCGCCGTGGTGCCCTATACCAAAAAGGCGGCCGACCGTCTCGGCGCGAGGGTCAATCGCACGTGTCCGGGCTACGCCATGCAGAATTGGGCGCCTCGTAAACGATACGAGATCTTCAACTATGCCGAGGTGGGTGTGGACGAAGGGGATGGAATCATCTCGCACGAGGAAGCGTATGTTCTTGTGGACAGAGACTGCATGGCCGCCTTGGATTTCTCCTTGCACGAGCTGCAGCTGATGCGGGTCGAGCTCCACGTTCATAGTGAACACGTAAAGAAGATGCTCTACCTTGGAGATATCCACACCGAGCGGAATGAGAGGCAGACGTACCGGCCGACCAGCTTCCAGGAACCGCTGGCAGAGGTCCATGTAGGTATCGACCGGGAATTCTTTAGGGTTTATCGAAGGTCGTGAAGAAGTGATAGTTTAATTGCCGTCAGCATGTCACGCTTTTCGCAGGTCAATTTTTCGATGTCATGGTCTCAAAATGTAGAAAATTAAAAAAAAAAAAAAACTATACCCAGCATACTTCAAATTTGGCTATACCATTACTGAACGTAAATTGTACAGACATCAAATGCACACCAAGAAACGACCTTGGGAACACTCCAACGGTGCACAGTAGACCTGGAGGTTACATTCAAGATCACGCATGTTTGAAGTCATCATATCTCATAAACGTTAAGCCGCAGGCTTGGACCATACCAACCGGCAATTAAAAGCATGATATATCCGTATTTCAAATTTGAAACAATAGCAAGAGGATCCTGTGTAAAGCTATTTTCTGAGACTGGATATTATCTTGACTTAGAAAACTTGATGGATATAAACCTGGTATTTTAAACTTAGACTGGTTATGTTAAAAGTATATTAGATATTTTGACAAGCTAAAAAGAATACTGTATTCCTCTCTCCAGAGTCCGGGGTGTCCAGTGTGTCGAAAGATCCAGACCTCGAACGAGTACGATCCCCCTAAACTACATCGACACCATCCGCACCCTTCCGTTCTGAGCGGCTCATGGTTTAGCAATCGCTGTGAAACCCGTCCACATGGTCTCTTTGTCACTCGTTACTATGGCTTCGACGACTCCAAGCAAACCTTCCGTGGCTACTACAACCATTTCGCAGACGAGCTCTGCCGACAGCCGATGTTTACAATCTACGTCACCGGAAGCTATCATCGACGTGGCGTGTCAGAGACCCTGACCGACGCCTACGAATACGACTTCCACGTTGACGAAGCTGCTGTGACCCCGAAGGACATTCGCACAGTCAACAACCTAAATCACGACAAAGTTGCAGGCTGTGGGTACACAACATGGACAGTGGGAAAGGAACAGGTTATACCTACCAATGAAGGATGTTCGGTTCTTGGGTTGAGCGTTCCGTACGTCGAATATGAAGTGGTGAAGCTTGACCGGGAACATCACAATAACTTGCTGTACCTCGGTCAGAGGCCCAGTCAAGGGAATTCCCCCACGTCCCCAGAACGACGCCCGACATCCTTCCAGCCTCCACTGATTTGCTGTAGCAGTCACGTGCTATCAAAAACTTCGCCGAACATGACCCCTGAGAGCCAATCGGCTTCTTCGGGGATCTCTACGTCATATAGCGTGATTTTGGAACTCCTATCTTTAACTGCGGTAGGATGGTTCCTTCTGCCCGAGACGTGAGGACCATACCTTTATCCTGGACATACTATCAATCACGTGACTTTGGGCAGGGTTTTGAGATATAAGCCACAAACTGCTAGACGTTGACTTGATGCAGAAGGCCATGCACCTGGATCATGGACCCGCATTGTACAGAGTTGGTGGTGAACTTCTAACTAAATAATAAAGCACCGGCTGAAGATCTCATCGTATGATCAGGGATACAACGTATGTTCCCCCAAAACTGTAGACTGAATATTCCACACATGGGTCAAAGTTTAGAATTACAAGGGATGCCAGGCCCTGTGGTTTGGAACACTACCCGAGAACACAACTATACAATACGGCCAATGTTAGGCTATACGCACTTGAATTCTGTTCGTAGTCTCGGGTGTGAATTCAGTGTGGCTAAATTATCAGCTGCATTTCCAGATTTCCCGGGAAGAATGGTGTGCTCTGCAAAACCACAGTTCCACCAACATTACATCTTTGACCATAGTAGTGCTTTGCTGAGCCTCCATACAAATGTTTAGTATATGCTGAACAGTAAAAGAACCATATTCGTATTCACAAAGCCTGTCTAGCCAACAGCTTTGATGGCGTTACCCAGGCCTACCTGCCTGGCTTACTGTTTCCCAGGCAGAAGTAAATGAATGAAGACTGTGTTGACCAGAGCTGTTCTGATTAGTGCTGTGTTACCCCCAACTGTTATGTAAATTGACGTGTTTTAAATGTCATAACAAGTAATAAATAGTACTGGCTGTAACTAAATGGTAGATAGATTTATTGTGCTTGCAGCCATAGACACAAAGGCTTATAATGCGTATGCGCAAGCAAATTGTCACAATGCTTGTTGCACTTGTAACTTTCAGCCGTACTTACACAGGTTTGTAAGATGCATTGCGTATACGCGTGCAAATTCCTACAGTACTTGTGCTTGGAAGTAAAGCCTATGCACACGCACACTGTTACAATACGTCGGCGCTTGCCAGATGCAAAGGCTTGTAACTTCTGTATATATACATGTATACACATGCAAATTGTTATAATATACTTGTTGCGCAAGTTGCAACCATAGATATAACATTTTGTAATGCGTGTACATATATGTAAATAGGGAGTATAGGGAGTAGGGCGCACCACAAAATCGCAACATGAAAAATTTGCTTCATTTGGAATTCATACTACTCTCGGCCATATTGCTCCCTTTAGCCAATCACATTATTGCGTATAAAGCTTCGGCCGATCATTTGTATTCGCTGTTTTCGCGTGTTTTCGCTCCTTTCAGGTATCATTAAAAAAATTTTGATCCCAAGGAGTTTTAAATACTTCCTAATACTTCCTAATTTTGCAACACTTGTTAGGACGAAAAACTATATCCCCATGTCTCATGAAGTTCACAGCTTTGCTACTTCCACAGTTTCCACAGAGTTGCTACTCAAAGCTATCGGATCCCCTTTGCGCACGTTTCCCCAAAAGAGAACCACCTTCTACTCTACTTCTAACTTCACGGAATGCATCCAAAGTGAAAATCACAGCATGCCTCCAAAATGACAAGAGAAGAGCAAACAACACTACCTAGACCCCACGCTTGAAACGGACATTTCCGAGGTAGATGTATAGGCGATGCTTGGCTGAGCTGAAGACATAATTATCTCCTCCAATATCCAATTATGGGTGCCAATTTTTTGTGCCCTGATACCACTCCAAAAATATTGCAAATGAAGCAACATGGAAAAAAGTAATGAACAAAATTAAAATTTCAGGTTCAAAGAGTAAACAAAATACCTTGGAAATGTAAGGTGTAAATATTTTTAACATGTGCACAATGTGAGGACTAACAAAATGATGAAATTGAAAACGATTTGGTCCGGAATCGAATATTAGCTTTTACAGCATGTAGTTTTAAAGGTCTCCACCTTTTCTACAAGAAAAGGCGCAAGTGCAGCAATGAGGATCCTCAGAACTCCTTATTTTATACCATGTACAGATAAGTCAATTTCTGATTGAGTCAGCGTGTTGTTTTCAGTTATGAATAACAAACGAGCGAGGTATAGTGACAACCTTGGTGCGATCTGTGCGACCTAGGAGCGATATACTTGCGAGTGACTTGCTGGTTGGTAGAGAACGATCCCTGCGTTTGACTAACATATTGGTCAGATCGCATCCGAAAAAAGAGTTTTAAGCATGCTTAAAAGTATATCACCCCCCTCCTGCGAGTTACTGTGAGTGTCGCGACCTTACAACAACCCTATTGCAAGCTTATGCGAGCATAAAACGACCCCCGGCAACTACATACGACCACAACTCGCACCAACGTTGCAGCTGAGATCACAACAGAGTGACGTCACGTGGTATTTTTGAAAATGGTGTAAAATGGTGTAAAAATGCAATAAAGACTCGAGTCAACAACCGTTTTGATGCAGAGTCCACTAATTTGAATGCGTTGAAGTTTAGTCTCCATGTATTTGAACTTAATTCCGTTAATTTGTTTAAGTCATTTTGCAAGCTGTTTCTATCACTTTCGTTGTTAACTTTGCCTAACAATTTAGCATTATCTGCAAAGAGTTTGATCACAGTTTTCACTACACCAGGCATGTCGTTAATAAATAGAACGAATAATACTGGGCCCAGGACACTACCCTGCGGCACACCACTCAAGACATTGCTCCAGTTGAATTTGGACTGACCTATTGCTACTCGTTGTTGTCGATTTTCTAAGAAGTCTTTTACTGGCTGGTGCAGGGTGTTCTGCCTCTGCCCAATTAGGATGCCAGGAGTGGTGATTTACATTACGTCTTTCACCATCATCATGGAAGTAAAATCCTCACCCCCTTTCCACCCCCAACCCAACCTGACCCCCACCCCGCCCTTGTCAACCATATACCAGAATCAGAAATTTGGACAGTGCCTGAGCTTTCAACCTAATGAAGTTTGACGATGGAATAAGAATAAGCATGAAATGAGATTTGCGAGAGAAAAAAGTAAAATTAATAGGAATGCACAGATGGATTTCAATGTCAACAAGTGTGCAGTACTCTGGATTACCACGAAGAGGAAGCCCTCCACCTTCACATATACCATGAATGGAAAGACTAGCCCTGAGCGGACAATCACAACTACATGAGAGTCACTATCAACATCAGGCTCTCATGGAAACCCCGCATCTTCAAGGTCCACTCCAAGGCCAGTCCCACTCTGGGCCTCGGGCCTCATGGCCTCGGGCACTCCATGCAGCTGCTCCACAGGCCAAGAAGACAGCATGCGAGGTTACTTGTCAGACCCACACTAGAGTATGCCACATGTGCCTGGTCACCTTACACCAAAGTGGACACACAAACCATCGAGAGGATACAGCAAGTGGCAGCCAGGTTCATCTCAGGTGATTTCCACCGTAACTCCAGCATCACCGCAATGCTCAACAGGCTTGAGTGGAACATTCCGCTCCCACCCATCATCATGGCGGTAGATAACTGGGCCAGATGGGCACACCACCACAATCTCTGGCTGATACCGTCAGCATGCCTGGTGTACCAGAACACATTTTACATGAGATGTGTACCCGTCTGGAACCATCTGCCCCACAAAACAGCATACAAGCAGAAACTACAATGTAATCATTCCAGATGGCCAGTATAAGGTTCCCCTTCTCGTTGTGTAGTATAAGAAATCAGATGAGATGTCAGGTAAGACTGTAAATTTTATTACAACTTTTTAAACTAGATAAAAGAAGTTCTACATAAGTTCATATTCCAACATTTCTTTCACTAGACCAGGCATTGTATTCTTGCTTAAATTTAATCCCACGAAATAAAGTTCCAAAAGTTTGAAGATATTCATGTTGTAAAATGAAATTAAAGTTATTGTTCTATCATCTTATTATGTACTTCTCGGCATTCCATTCCCAGTTTCCTCCATCAACATGGCCTGCTGCCACGGTCTGGATCCTCAGTTCCCAGTTAAATTCCCCCTTGTATTACCTTCCATATTTATAGGTCCACTCTGTCCTGACTCCTCCCCGATAACCTCCTCACTTTACTGTTCACGCCACACATAATTACCCAAGAACAAAGCTTCCATTGTCTGCAAAGGTCAAGGCGACCGACACAAATCTAATTTCAAAGATTTCAGTCCTAATTCTAAAATTTCTAATCTTACTCCTGCACGCTTGATTCACGTGATGTAGACCAACCCGGCCTGTTACTGAAAATTGCATCAAGTATTGGCCGTATATAACAATAACAGATTTTCCTACATGACCATCAAATCAAGGCTTTGAAATAACATAGCATATGAGAAACCATATCTGTGAATAGGATTGTACAAAGTCGAAGTAATCCAAGTTATTAAAGATTAATTATATTATTAATATTTATAATTGACATACACTAATAGTCATATTATACTAACACCCTATGTTAAAGATGGATAAAAAGATCACAACATAGCTGTAGAAGTTACCACAATTTCATGTAGGTGTTACAGATATATATAGCCCCTGTGGCTATTGTCTTGCAAAGAAGTGGGGGCTGCCTTGCTTCGGATATAGTCTTGCCTCAGCTATAAACAAATCCCGATAACACTGGTGGCGGACTCCCTTACTAAGTTAATTGGCTTGCTATGACCCAGAAAAACATCTACTGCTGCAAGGAATTAAATCCTGACAAAACTATTTAATGGAATCAGAAATGTGTAGAATGTTCTGGCCTAATATTATTACGGGAAATAATATATTTCCTTTGCAAATATATTATTACCAAAATAAATGTTGCGAATGCTATATTTTAAACAGTCAGCCTGTTATAAGTACCAGGGGAGGGTTATGTACGGACGGGTTGCAAATTAATATTTAATGCTCTAGCTTTTTGTTCATATAGGCCAGGGCCAGTTGGGTAATATAGTAATGCTTTCTCTGTTGGATTAACTTTATGATTCCCACGGATTATTTGACCAGCTTACAGACACATCAGT
>JAAUYG010188591.1_pt1 | contig 15714 bp, 12 predicted proteins | sample 7278091 | NCBI WGS metagenome assembly JAAUYG01 (sample SAMN14350201, study PRJNA611818) | marine sediment metagenome | isolation source: surface marine sediment (0.6m) | place: French Polynesia: Moorea | collected 2018-08 | reverse complement strand
TGCCGGAGTAATGTACTTCAGACAGTAACAGTTTTTGCGCTCTCAGGACTGTAATGCACAGGGGAAGTCAAGTGCCACTTTATTATCACTTACGTGTTACCTCTGAGATGATTAATTGCTATTTATCTTATATTGTGGGGCTAGTGCAGGTAAGATGCAGGTGTAAACATGTGAAAACTCAAACATGTGTAAAAGTAAACTATTCACATGTGTTACCCGGTTAATGCATATACTAATACATCATGTTCTACACTAAACTCCTTTACAACCAAATTGACAAGACCTGGTACAAGGTGGTTCTTCTACGAGACAGCCATTGTGGCTACAAGACAGCCATTGTGGCTGTGTGCCTGTAAGAACTGGATGGAGAAAGCCAATACTTATCCCACTGTGCCTTTCTCAAATTGCTGGCTGTAACTATAGATTTCCCATTTCAGTTTTGCTCCATTACGGTTTGCCGTAATAGCAAGATTAGAGGTGATGATTTATGTAGGTAGGCAGATTGGGTAGAAATCCTGTAATTACTGTTTCACAGATTAAATCTTTTCGCTGTGATCTCGCAACCAATAACATGTCATGGTCCTAATAGTAACCCCATGCAAGCTTTCTCCTACATGAACATGATACGTGTAGAATGTATCAACTGACTGCTGCTCTATTCTTGTAATACGTGTACATGTATTGTAATACTGTAAATTCATTAATGTTTGCGGGGATTAATGTTTGCGTTTTTGATGCAAAACTATGTTCACAGGGATTAATATTTGCGGTTAGCTCAGGTCTTGTTAGTTCTCTGGGTACATGAATTGTTTGCGTGGTATTGTGGTATTTATTTTTGCGATTTAAAGATGGTCGAGAAATTCGCCAAATAAATCCCTCGCAAACATTAATGAATTTACAGTATATTGATCTCAATGTACAATCAAATCTATTTACCTTTACTGGTAGAGAGGTGAGAGGACTGAGGAGTTTATAAAGTCGTTGACATTTAAGTTAGGAGATTTATAGCAAAATGCTACAAAATTGAATTCCTTGGACTATCATGCAGCTGGTGGTGTACATGCACTTCCTGTGCTAAACACATTTGTACATGTAGAGGTACCGTATATATGTCCTAATAGAGGCGCATTACCGAATAGACGTGCAGGCCCCTCCAGCGATAAACCACATTCAGTTCACACCAAATGCCCGATAAAACACTAGAAATATCAAAAGATTGTCAAGGAACGGTAAAATTCAAGTGATATTCTGGTCTGTTTGGCTAGCGCAAATCGCCATTCCTTTGTAAACAAAGGTCCATGTGGTTCTTGTTATCATAAATATGCGGGCATACCACTGTTGTACCTACAGGATATTTTTTAGACGTGCACTCAAGCCCTTGCACTCGCACAGTGCGCTTTTATTAGGACACATGTGGTAGTTATTCTGTATGTATCACAATGTCCAGTGACTGAGGATCATTCATGCATCATCATGCTTTAATGCAGAATTTTATAACTAGGTTTACCAGTACTTGTACATCTTACGGTGTGTATAGTGTGTTGCCTATATCTATTCTTGTCATGCCATATCCTTACACTTTTTGACATTTAGCATTTTATGGGACAGTACATGCAGTAGTGACAAGATACCCGGTAGTTTAACAGTATTATATAGGCAGCAGTCACATGCACCAGCAACATGTCTTACCCCCTATTCATGCTGTATATTCACCTTATCAGACCTTTGCACACATCCGTTATCATAACTGCCATTTTAGAGGTAAACATTTCTTACTAAGTATATGGTAGCCAAGATAACAATGATAATCTATTTTATCCATGCAATGGTTGCAGTGTGGGAAGTGACAAGCCATGTACTCATTTCTTACATTTAGGAAGCTCTGCTGTTAAGCACTTTGTCAAGGAAACCAAATTTCTGCGTGTGCCAAAAAGACTGTCATTTCACATGCCTATTTTATTTCCAAGTGGCAGATCATTTTCTGGTAACCATGATAGCATTTACATTTGCAGGGCTGGGGGTAATTTCTCCATGTATGACATTATTGTTATCTTAGAACTCGTCAATATATAGTATACGAGACGAGTATTACTCTTCTGTTACAGCCTTGCCTGTTACAGCATAGGCATATAGGGAGCGGTTAGTTGCAATGCTGGCACAATGACCGACTTTTGATAGCAGCCTCACCTCGCCAGCACAAGCAGTAGAGGGGCTGCTGTATGGCGTTTAGATATTTCTTCGACAGAAAAACCTCAGGTTCGAATGAACCGCATACCTCCTTTGTTGAAAAAACAACTAAGTTTTTCTTGATCATCTTACATGTACCGGTACATTGAGAATAAACTTGGCAGGTCTTAGTCTGCCATGTGCAGTCATGTCTCCTTCTTTACTGAGAAAAAAGGTCCATAAGTGGAGATTTTGGACCTCTATTTTAAAACTACCTGCCATGTAGGACCACATTTGCTAGCTTCCACGGTTGGCCCTAAAACAGAGTGACCACGGTGTAAACATATATCCTTATGTTGTAAAATTCTACTTTTAACTACGCCACTAAGTGTTTTATACATACTGTTATCGAAACATCCCTGTACCATACGTCATGTTGTGTGGACTGTAAATTGCGTAACGCTGCAATAATTCAGCTTGTTAGGTAGTTGACAAGTCTGATGACTTCTGGCTTTCTAGTTGCATGACAGGCTTAAACCATATTTCTGCTGATAAATGCACATTTTAAGTCCACTGTGTGTTTCTGTAGGTCATTTACCAATGTCCAACCCCTCTGGTGATCAGATCATAGGAAACTACTAATACTAGGAACAGTTGATAGGAAGCATTGGTTTTCCTCAGTACAGTGGTCCCTGAATTTTAAGACTGCACCTTCACCCATGATAAAAGTGGTCTTTAATTGGAGGTGGTCTTAAAATGGAAGGATATTTATAAATTATATTGGAAATATAGGAATCGTGTCACTGCTAGCTTGCCTTAAAATGGAGGGAATTTTTACAATGAGGGGTCTTAAATCGCAGGGACCACTATACATAGTAAACCATTCTGATTTTTCTAAAGGACACCGTGTACAGAATGAACACGGTACCCTGCTTGGATATGTATAAATGTGAAATTTTATGTCGCCACTAAGGAGCTGACAAACCATTATCACTTTCAGGTCACTGTTTAAAAGATTGATCATGTTGATAGCTTTACTGTGCATAGAAAAAGTTGGCTTCGATAAAAATGCAGCATTCGAAAATGATGTAGCTGATGGCTGGGCTTCTCCGAGCACCCCCTGATGGGATTGGTTAATGGGGCTTTTTATGTGTCGTTTGTCCCTTATTGATGTTTAAACCTGGTGGGATAGCTTTTGTCTAGTGTTGAACAGTGTTGAAAATAATGGTATTAAACATGGGCTACTGCACTATCCATTTTAAATCCGGTTACATCATGTACATTTTAACAGTTACGGGTGTAAAACATGTAAAATGCGGCCGATGATCCAGATGATGGTAATTGTATACAAATACAAAGATCGCAGCTGATTTAAAGCATCAGCACAAGTTGTTTATAATCCCGAACCAGGAAGATAGAATGAAATTTATTCGGATCTCAAACCACAAACTGCTGTGGAACATAAAAAGTAGTATGTGAGGGGGTGGGTATGTCAGGGGGTGGGAGCAATTATGCAGACATACTGAGTCGTCATGTAGAAATTAAACTGCACTATACTTTACATTTTCAGTCATTGTTTAGCAGTTAGTCTCACAAATTCTGCGCTGGTGAAAAGAAAAAGTTCTCCAGAGTATTCCTGTAATGTTTGTAAGTGTGTTAACTTTTATAGCATTTTATGCTAGGTATGATATTGCAAAGATACATTTTCTTCTAAGATTCAATAAAACTGTTTTAAAATTTTTTTTTTTGCTGAAAAGGCAGCTGGGCCTTCATGCTAGATCTTTTTATAGCACTGAGATTTCTCCGTGTACACCATACTACACACGGCTACTGGCAATCAGACTGCGCCCTAGGAGCCCCATATATCACCTAGAACAATTAGAGCTCTGGGCAGTCAGGGGGCAGCGCCAAAGGAAAGGACATCGGTGGAAGAACCTGGAATTGCATTCCTGGGAGAGAAGATTGCCAGAAGGGTAGTAGGTTTTGTTGTTATAGAGAAAAGGCTGCCACTGGCTGAAGTGGACCCCATCTCCCTCAGATATGGCATTCAAGAACTGCTAAGTCTTTCAGTAGCAGTGCCAAAGCTTGTCTAGTAAAGCCTAAAGAGCAACAAAACTGGTCAGTCTTTTTTTTTTTTTTTTTGCTCTACTTCACAGGTGGGTTGTGTAAAAGTGTTCTGGAAATACATACAACGGGTGTAGCCCAGTGAAGCAGGAATTCCCCATATTCCACACTAGGGTTGGGCAAGGTGGGTGTGGCACATTATCGAGAAGCTGCTCCACAGATTATGTAATCGTGAGAGGTAATTCCAAGGAAATGGGTGCCACCAGATCATGGAAAATTCTATGAAGAGCAAACAGAAAGTGAATTTGAAACCAGACTTGGGAACGCTGGATTAATATAATCCGTTAAAAAACCTTGTTACAACAACACTTTACTGTGAAATGTCCTGCAACATTTTATATATAATTATCGGTATATATATGCACACATGTGTACTTGTCATAACATGACTTTTGTTGGTTATTTCCATAATGCAGATTTGTACAGAAAAAATTGGGATTAATAAATCCTTATTTGTACTAAGTGCCACCCCTCTCCCCCCCCGAAAGTTGTATGTTTTTTTCTAGACAATTTCAGGTTCTTTTTTTGATTACCCGTACTACATGTACATACATGTAATATCATGTACAGTGAAACTTGGATATATAAAGACCACACTAGGGATCAACAAATTATGGTCCCTATACACAGGTGGTCTTTATATGACGGTTCAATAACTTGAAAAGTATATCTCTAGGGACTTGTAAAATGTGGTCTTTACAAGCATGTGGTCTTTATATACAGGTGGTCTTTAGAGCAGGTTTGACTGTATACATGTTGCGAGAAAACCCTATTCAGAATCATGTATGTTAGATGAGGTTACAAATAGGAAAACTGGGGATTTGTCAATTTGTTCCTGTGGAAAAGTGGAGATTGCGAGATTCCGCCGAAAATTTGGGATTTTTGAAGTTGGCATTGCAAAAGTGCACTGATTTCCACCAATCATTCAAGATTTATGGAAGTTCTTCTTTTGACTGTGAGCAGTTTTGCAGTATGTATTATGAACCAAGAAATGCTAATCGAGTCAAGAAAACATCCTTTTTAAAAAAGCAACTAACAACATACATGTGTACTAGTAACTTCTTGGTTTTGCTAGAATAGGACAGAAAATCCGTCACACATTCAATCCGAATGGAAAACATTTCGAGACCAGTTTGTGTGTTTACAGAGTTAGCGTTAATCAAGATCGGAATCCTTTTCAGGAGACAAAGTCTCAGTGAGTAGACCAGTAGTCAAGCTAAACTGTTTTAGCTCCTAACGAATATATGTGCATCTTGGTCTCCAGAGCTACATAAGCAAAATACGTAAATACAATGTAAACAAATGCATTCGCAACTGATATGGGTTAACCGGGCAGCGCCAAGCGGTTTAGGTGTAAATGTGAACCCGAAGCGAAAGCTATTTTTAGCTAAAAGTAAAGTGAAGAGAATCGAAAGCAGATCGAAAAAGGATTAGGCATAAAAGGGGCCAAAACTAAGCTTCAGATTATAATTTTTTTTAGTCACCTGTAACAAACTGCAGACATATGTTCCCCAGTGATGCAGGAGAACAGCAAATTAAAGCAATGGACTGTACACATGTGAAAAGACTAAATAAATGGGCACGTTTTGTGAGCGAGAATGAGGCAGAAAACCTTGGAAGTAGATTTATGCTCAACCTCCATATAATATACTGGCTTAGCCTCCCTAGGTCCCTGGTCCCCCAGACGCCGTCTATGCGTGCAGAATGCCTGATGTTCAAGAGAAAATTGTGATCTACTGTGGTGGATGAGCACGTGAGAGAAAGGGAACCATTTTTCCTTCGCTGACTTACGCCTCTAAGTTAATTGGGGGCCTGATGTTTGCAGGCCTACATTGGGAGAGGAAGCGTGGGGGTTGTTCCGAGGGCCCCTCTTTCTATATGTTTAGGGCAGCTCTCCCTATAGTCTCCAGGACCAAGCAGTCCGGAAGAGGAACCAAGCCTCCCCCTGGTGGCTGGTCCAAGAAGATAAAGCTGATTTGCAAATGCATTTTGCCAGTGGTCTGTGTTTTGTCTGTGTTGGACACTAATGGATAAGGGTGGTCACTGATTGTCATGAGGGAAGTCTCCTGGGAGAGATAGAGACAATATAGATAGCACATGTAGTTGGTATGTGCTTGCTCAGCAGAGATACCTGTACTGGGTCCTTTTCACTCTCATACTGGAAATCCCTTTACTGAGTTGTCAGTGGGGATATTTTGATCAGTGATTTGTTTTGAAAAAGCATGAGAATTGTGTAAACGCCCCCTCCCCCCCCCCCCCCCGAAACACAGGGAACAAAGTAAACCAGCTCTCTTACCCCTCCCCCTCCCCCCATGCCACACACCCGGCACCTCCCATCACAGTAGAGAGACAATACGGAGAACGAGAGTAGGATAAACTTGCTAACGCCGTACAATCAACCAGAAGGCCTTATTCACGGCAACAACAAATTTAAGAAGAACAAAAATAAATCAGATCCATTAAGAAAAAAGCAAACTTGCTAATGCCGTACAAACAACAAGAAGGTCTTATTCACGGCAACAACAAATTTAAGAACAAAAATCAATCAGATCTATTAAACAAAGAAAAAGGCAAACACTTGCACTAACCACTGTAGATGTATATCCTCTAAAATTGAAATGTGCTGTACTGCGTAACGGGAGAAATTATTTATTTCTATATTTGGGTAGAAATAATGGCTTTATAAATTTCAAGCATGACATTCTGCTCTTACAGCCAATCTGTTGACTGACAACCGAGGATGTGGTTGATGAAAAAAAGATTAGACAAACTGACTGGAGCAGTTATGGATACCGGGTAGTCCAAATAATTAGCAGGAAATCTTGTCTGTGACAAGAGGTGATTGATGTTTTATTTCATGCCAACGGCCAAAGTACAGTGAAACCTGAGAATTAGGGACAGCCAAGGGACTGAAGAAATTGTCCTGAATTCTGAGGTGGTCTTATTTCCCAGGTCCATTTCCACATACTTTAGCACTTAAGTAACTGAAGTAGCTGTCCTTAATTGTCAGGTTGTCCCTAATTCTCAGGTGGTCGTAAAGACAGGTTTCACTGTATTAGCAGAGTAATGAATAATTAACATTTGTACCCATACACCGATGATGGCACTTGCTGGCAATAAATATCTAGACCAAAGAAACAAATTACCGGTATACATCGTCAACTTGATATATGTTAGATAAGGGTTAGATAGAACTGTTTACATGTTTACGGTACTTGCCAATTGTTTGTATACATGTACTTACACACAACTGTCCGTATATAACCACATTGCACACATTTTCTATAAGCCCTATACTAGTATTTATTTTTACGCAACTAGTACTTGGTACTATGTATTGAACCTGGATATCAAACCTAAATGTACTGGCACCCGTCTTCCAAAATAGTACTTAGAACTTAGTCAACCCTAGATTTTATTTGTTGTGAGGTGGTTTTAGGTCAATTTCTATGCATTGTCACTCAGGTCCAGGCTTTGAATCTGATACATTAGATCTGGTCTAATTTGGCTACCCTATTAACTCGAATGAGAGAGTCCCCTATCACATGTATTAGCAAGAGTCGGCCAGGTAATGACCATTTCTGATAGCATCCACTTGGGTTGCTGGAGATTGGGCTTCAATTCGGAATGGACGGCATCAAACCAAAGTACGGTCAGGGCAATTTCTGGCTGTTTCTTTATACTGCTGTTTATATCGTAGTGGGGTGAATGCCAATGTAAACAGGACAGTATCAAGCATTGTTCAATCACTGACTGTGGAAAATTGTACCTGACATTCAGTTATACATGTACATGTTACATACGTGAAATGCATCGCCACATTCTAAATGAATTTCTGATCGCACATTTTGCGCACAGAAAAATTCCCGAATTCATCAGATGGCAAATAGTGGCCATTGGTGTCACATGACCCTTCTGGATCATGTGACACCAACGGCCACTAGGTAGGTGCCATTCTCTGATGAAGGCAGAGAGATTCTGCCGAAAATTCTGGAATTTTTCCACCTAATTAAACAGAGTCTGGGCATAGAATGTGTGATCAGAAATATGTTTCCAGAGTCCAAAAGCGTTCCCTCCTAAATTAATTTATTAACATGTCTTTAATGTATACGGTTATGTATTGTGAAATGTACATACATATTTATATATATCCAAGATGCCACAACTTTGGCAGCTTTTAAATAAAGCTCTATAATTAAGATACAGTATCATAAGTGCGTCCTGCTGGGTGGGTGGGTGTAGTTGGGTATTCCTTTGCGTTTGACTTGTAATTTAGTAAATTTACAATGTACAGTAGTTTAAAGCCACATATACTCTTTTAAGGTCAATTTTGAAAGTTTATTTTTTTTTTTTTTTGGTGTGTATTTCTTAACTTTGCTTTTTGTCGCAAGAAGCTAATCATTCTTTGTGTATATGTATATAGTTATATGAAGATGAAAAATAAATTATCTATTTATCTAATCTATCTACAGTCAAACCCAGTGGTAGTTAACAGTGCCATTATCTTACTGTGCTATTTCTTTAATAAGAAACTAACAGTGGTAAGGTATCAATAGAAAGAAATGCTAAAAGTTTTTGGCAACAAAGAAGCGCTAAATTTCGGTGTGGTATCATTGCAGGACTGTCATTTGCTATTAATAGGTTCCACTGTATGCTCAAACTGTATATTGCACTGTGTGTGTGTAATAGTAGGTATACACTGACCAATCAATGGGAAGAAGAGAATAACATGTTTAGCATGTTCAATGCAGTCTGCTGTTAGGTTCAAACCTGCAAGCATCGTTTTCTGTTGCTACTTGAGCTTTTCTGAAATTTCAAGCATGTCTGGTCCTGAATTGGCCGGGCACTGTAGTATTGTGTACTAAGTATTTGCAGTGACTGGTTTGTCCCAAGTTTTAGAGTAGATCATATATTATCGTATTTGTTCTGTTGACAATCCTTTAGCATGGTTGCATCCACTGTTTACAGTTCTCACTTTTTTATCAAACCACTTTTGCATAGATCTGTGTGATGCTAGCCTGACTAGCCGTCATAGCATTAGCCCAGAAGATTGAATGTGGTCAGAGCCATCGTCATTTATATGCATCTATATCTCGCTACATGTCTTCTATACTTGTAGTGTGTTGTGAAAATTATACCGGGTAAGGGTAATAAATGACTGCCTGCTGCTGGGCTATAGACTAGTTTTAAAAAAACTTTTAGCAGGTGCCTATTAAAACATATGTATGCTCTGAAACATACTGGGCAAGGCTAGTGCTACCCATTGGCAACATACAGTACTAGGCAAATGCTAAAAGAATTCCCTTGTGCTTTTAGACACACTGGACAAAGCCTTAATTTTTCCCTCATACACTATATATTTGGCCCTGTTGGGGCCTTTTATAAATCTATTTTGTGGCTCAACAAACTCCTTTGTGGAAAAAAAAAGAAAAAGTCCTTTAGCCACAGTGGCTATTTCCTACTGTTAACCCAGACAAATACATGTAACATCATGCATGCATGTGTCACCAGTGACAAAATGCATCCTTTCACCATCACATGGTTGATCTGTGTTGGTCGTGTGCCAGACAGATATTACCTACAGATTATGAGAAGCCTCACCCTGTTAACTAAACTACTACTGGCTATACCCTACTTAATTAAGTTAGCTTTGATCCGCATACACATCAGAACATGTTGTCAGATAAGCTACCTGAAGGGCCTTCTTCATATAGCTCTGTTTCACAGACAAGACTGAAGGTGACAAAATAGGCTGCTTTCCTTTTGGGCCTGTTAATTTTTGTGAGGCAAGCTGTACATATCAACCGATACACTTATGTATGCATCAGAAAACATATTGAAAACATGTTGAAAGGGTAACTAATTTGCATTTTTAGAGGCAGAGTGTAGGCAGAGTGTTTTGCATGTGGTTTAGTTTGGAATATATGTAAGTTGCCAAATGCGTTTAAGACTCATTACTATCCATCAGTGACTTTTGTAAAGAAGTCTTTAACATTTATATAAATTAAATTTTCGCATTTTTCGGGCTGGATGTGTGTTCTATTGAGCAGTTTGCTAAGTAGCAGTCCTTTCCTCCACATGCTCAAACTAATGGCATCTGATGAAACATGATACAAGATATAGATACCAGATATATGCCATTTATCACTAAATAAACATGATTATGGAATCCCTATGACTACCAAAAGCGAAAGTGAGTTTCGAAAAGCATCTGTCCACCACCTTCTACTTTATGTATCAAAATAGTCACCTTTGGACTGGACATTTTGCAGGTGTTGATTAATTTGCTGACCTGGGGGGGGGGGGGTTGGTAGCTCGAAGTTGGAAATATGTATTTGTATCTCGTATCTGTATCTCATATCTCATATTATAATTTTGTCTCATTCCCAGACTAATGTCTGCTGCTGCAATACATGTACTGATTGGACTCCTTACCCTTTCCAGTCACATTTCACTTACAGTTTTATACACCCAGGCCACCAGAGTTTTATAAAAAAAAATGTGTGCATTGACAGTTAGTAAAGTATGCCATGTCTGCCACATTGATTTACATTTGTATGATTTCCATAAGTTAAGATATTGGACGGTTCTGGTACATGTCTGTCTGCCTTTGCATTCCTAGAATACCGGTAGCTAAACTCCTTTCCCAGTATAACTACATGATAACCTCACTATGAGAAGAACACGGAGAAGGAAGAACTACAAGGAAGAACTTATCATCAAGTTACCTTGATTATACTGGCAATAAAATTGCCCCACTTCCAAATCTCGACCAGGACTTACTGGGTAAAATCCATGCAAAGAGCAGAGTAAGACATCCTCATGTGTGGCCAGATCAATATATGCGTTATACCATGGTTGAAACTATCAATACATCAAATCTGACGATTATAAGCAAGATAGGGCTTTTTTTTTTCGGTGGTGGGGTGGGGGTAGGGCCAGCAAAGAAGATGACTGTAGATTAATCATATCATCCCGAGCCCATAACTATCTGTCACCCTCGTTTGATTGGACTTGAATTGGGACAGGGATGGGACTGGTCCCAAAGTCTTCAGTCAAGAGAATCAACATGACGAAGAGAATGGAGAGAATCCAGAGTAGCCTTTCATGACACCAGCCATTTTGCTAGAACCGCAATATTTTTGGACTACCAGTGCATGTTAATGTGTTCTGTGGGATAAGTAAATTTATCATCTTGCTCATTAGTGGCACGGGAGTTCATTACTTCATAATCACAACCATTCTTGTTAACAACTCACCACGTGCTTGTAAGTTATTTTGTCATCAACATCACATCTAGCGTGTCTGATATTATCTCATTATATCACGTATATTATGCAACAGCGAAAGTAAATCTTTCTTTTGAAAGAAGAGGGAGTATGTGAAGAGATTTATTATAATATATTGGGTGTGCGAACAATGAATTATGCATGACAATACTGGTACATGTACGGTGCACTGGTACATGTACATCATACCGGACAGGCAGGCAGGTAGAGAGAGTCCAAGCAAAGGGACCAAGATGCATTCATCATTGTCCCTGGGAAATACAGTTGAACCTGGACAACCAAAGGCCTGTTTAGACAAGAGACTGTATTCTGATGTGGCATCTCGGTTCCTTTGCCCTCTTCGTGTTTAATAATATACAAGCAGTTGAAATGGATATCTGTGTTGTCAATGTTGTCTTGATTTGTCTGAAAAGGAGGTTCCACTGTAGTATATAATACAGTATGTGTCTGTGTGTGGGTTGGGAGGCTGATTCAACTGAGTGTGGGTGCCGCTAACATTGTCTTAGTCATGTTGGCAAATGTCTCAGTTGTGTGGTCTGTACTAGAATCATGGTTATGAATATGATGTAAGAGGAAGCAGCCCAGTGGTCCCTCTCTAGAGATGACACCCCTCTAGAAAGAACAAAAATTCTTTGTCAGCAAGTACTGTCAATGCACGTGAGGCTCCCTGTTACCAAAGGACACCTGTAATATGGACCGTATTGTTTGGCAGGTGTGGTATCCTTATTAGAGGAGGACTACTGTACTAGACGTTTGACCAGTGTCTGTATATATGCACAGTGTGGGAGTGGTCAGAGGTGTGACATTCCAGTAACCATATCTAAGGGTACAGTAACAGAGAAACTCTGAAATTAAGACCACATACAGATGAAGCTACAGTACAACGCCTCAGTGCTAACGGCCACGCCTGAACAGCGGCCAGAGCCTTTAATATGGCCAAACAATAAAGTGTAAATGTGTCTTAATCCCAGGATGTCCTTCTAAAAGAAAATTGTGTCATTTTAATGAATTTGTTGTCAGTATGGTCTCAAGCATCTTGTTTCCAGTACAGTCTTGCCCTGTACAGTGTTAACTTGCTTGACTAATACAGTGGACACTTGATAACAGTGACAGTCCCCAATCTACGCTAGTACCTTCCATGGAATTTTGCCAATTTAATAATGGGTAATATATATATCTTTATTTGCATACACTCAAAATACAACTTTCTTGAACTTTCATAAGTTGTTTAAGTTACCGGTACACGGCATGGACACATTGCATTATTTCCTTTCTATCATCAGGCATAAGCTCAGGCATTTCGTCGGCCATAAATTGTGTACCCTACACAAAAGGGGTTTCGAAACCGAGGAACATATACATACTAGAATGTCGTTCTGTGCGGAGCTTTAACCACGCAGCCACTGTGTAGGGGCATGCACATTTAAGGGAGGTGTTAGTCCGAAAACTCTTTTGCGGTTTCTGTGCAGGGCACTGTAGCCAAATAACTAAATGTCCTTGAAGAAAACAGTCTTGGATGCCCACTTTCTTCCTTTCCTGATCCACCATAATAGCTCTGCTGTGCAATAACTTTACACTCTGGATCTCTTGCTTGTCCTGTGACACAGTTACTCAGTGACTTCAACAGTACAGGTACTAGCACATATAATCCTTAATCATGTTCCAAATGATTACAATTTATATATTTGAGAAAGTATACTGCAGTAGTTAAGTCCGCCTCTTAACAAGACAACCCTATTTGCCAAGAAATTGTGGCTACGTTAGAGAGGTGGCCTTTGATGAGAAGGAGGGTTGAGTAAATGCAAATTATTATAACTGGCATACAGAGGTCTGCAATCTACATAACTTTAGTAAATGACTGGCCCAGTGGGCCAGTAAGAATCGTTTTTGCTGGCCCGAATTCAGTACTAGTTGTCTGAAACATGTAGTTTTTTTGTTACATGCCCATCATGTCACTATTCTGAATGTAAGTAACAGAACATCTCCTAGATGTGGAATGAACGTTATGAAAAAAATTGGCATTCCATGAAGTCAATTAAATAAAGTACCGCTATGTGGCTAAAAATCTTTATGCTAACATCGGGCCAGCTTGAATTAATTCTACTGGCCCAATGAGCCTTCTTTGTCACCCGGGGAATTTGGGTCATTAGCTATGTAGACCACCGGCATGTATTTGTGGCCACTAGGAGAGGTAACACTGTATAACACTATGGTAGTGGTCCTAATTGTTATAATAATAGATACTGACATACATACTGTTTTCATTTGAGAGGTACAACTAATAAAGTTACAAATGTAGAAGGCTTTAGTTGAAAGCAGGACATACACCGACATGAGCCTCTCCAGGATAGCGGATTAGCAGTCATGGTTCATTGGCCCCTGTTTCGAGACATTTAGCAGCCGGATCAATTAACTCCAACCAAGCATGACTAATCTTATTGATTAGTTCACAGCTGCACATGTACTATGACCATGACGCATCAACAGGATGTAGCATATGGCTGGCCATAATATTATGCCCTGTCATTTTCTTCATGGGATTTTTTTCCTCATTGTTCCTTGGAACAAGATTATTGTGACAAACAACACTTAGCCCCCAGTTGTAAACTAACACCCTGGGCTGTGTTCCAGGGCATACAGCACAGCTCTGTCTTCATTTAAAGACAATCAGGCACCAATTCAGGCAGAAAATGTGCTCTTAAATTGAAGGTACCGGTAGTCTTAAAATTGAGAGATCTTTATATTGGAAATAATACGTGGTGGGGGATATCACTGCTGGGCGTTGTTAAAGTAGATGGCAGTCTTAAAACATTGTAAAACAGAGGGATATAAAATAGAGGAATATTAAATTACAGAGAGCACTCTGCTGTGATTTGTCTACAGACCATGCCTGAGAATAAAAGTGGTATACATGGGTCTATAAAATATTGCCCGGTTCGAGTTTTATTTTTTAACAGAGAACTACGAATCGCAAATCATTATTTAAGACTTCTCTCTGAATCGTATACATCAATATTTAACAGCCATGGCGAGTCACAGATCACTCTTTAATGGAAGATCATCATCAGATTGTAGTTTTATAGGTGGGCTGGCTCACGAAACGGCAGTTAACAGGTCCACCACATCGCTAATCGCTCTTTAGTGAGGAGTGCAAATCGTGAATCGCAAGATAAGAATTTTGTCGGTTCGCTAGATCAATTTGCCAAAACGGACGGTTTGCGCAATTTGGTCCTTTCAATTTTTACCCATGTATACCCCTAATATTTCTTATATCCTGGCAACTTGTCTTTCAATACTGGCAGAGTATCACACAAAAACTTGAAAATTACATTTGGCGGACCGAGGCAACTAATTAAAGAGATAACTAATTAAGGAGATAATTTTTACCATGTTTATACCTGTTTATCTGTAAAGTCCACCTGCTTTGATAGAACAAACTGGTCTGATAACATGGGTAGATGCTCTTTTACCTGGGGTTGTCTTATAATACAGAAAATACCTCGCAAACTCTTGGACGTTATATGGTACATATTACTTTATAATATCGAATATGCGCCTTGTAAATCTGTCTTAGCAGCACCTCCACCTCATGACAAACCATTTCCAAAAACTGGTAGAGGTTGTCTAGATTTGAAAATCTCGGATCTGATTTAATAAGTTTAGTGTGCCTTTCGCCATTTACCCAATAGCAGCTTACCGTTGTCATATTGAAAATCGACCCAGTAAAATATGCACCCAGGGTCCATTTATCACAGAGGAAAACGTACCCAGGGACCAATATTTCACATTGGAAGATGGACCCTCCCCCCTTGTGGTAAACAGACCCTCCATATATATGATGCCAGTACCTGAGTACTGTAAGATCAGAAGCAATATGAGTAACGGTAATGGCCATTTGAAGTTTTTGCCGTTTACAATGTACAGTGGTCCTTCTATTTTAAGACCACCCATGGAACCAAGAAAATGTGGTCTTATATTGCAGGTGGTCTTAAAGGTCATTTACACAGAAAATTGCACTTTGGGACCAAATCAAGTGGTCTTATAATCAAGGGTGGTCTTAAAATAGAGGTTGTAAAATAGAGGTCCTACTGTACCTAATAGGCAGTGAACTTACTATAAGGTCTGAAGCAATATG
>JAAUYG010208901.1_pt1 | contig 15726 bp, 10 predicted proteins | sample 7278091 | NCBI WGS metagenome assembly JAAUYG01 (sample SAMN14350201, study PRJNA611818) | marine sediment metagenome | isolation source: surface marine sediment (0.6m) | place: French Polynesia: Moorea | collected 2018-08 | reverse complement strand
TTTACCATAGCTGAGACTGGATATTGGAGCTCTTCCCGAGCTTTCGGCCATCACTGGCCTACTTCAGGGGTGGTGACTTGAAGGCCAGTGATGGCCGAAAGCTCGGGAAGAGATCCAATATCCGGACCGGTCTCAGCTACGGTAAAACTTCATGTTAGAAAACATGACTGAGACCAAAGCAAAACAATTTTCTACCGTGAAGAGCTACCTGAAAGTTCAGTTGAACCTGTTGTCAAAGACTGGGTCTTCTGAGAGACCACATTCGTCTGGCAGAAGAGATGGCATTTCGAGACAGGTATTACTGTAACAATCAATGTTGTAAAAGTTATCTAGGAATTATCTGTGAAGGGTTCTGAAATGACTTAACTCTATAATTTTTTACTCAGGTCAGATCCCGTCAGATTCTTAACCAATCACATTGCTCAGATCGGTGACTTGAGTCAAAACTTATAGACTTAAGTACAGTGAAATCTCTATATAAAGACCACCCTAGGGACGAACAAAATATGGTCCTTAAGCACAGGTGATCATTATATGCAGGTTCAATAACATGGAAAGTATATCTCTCGGGACTTATAAAATGTGGTCTTTATAAGCAGTTGGTGTTTATATACAGGTGGTCTTTAGAGCAAGTTCGACTGTAGTTTCAAGAATTCTACCCCACATGTTGCATATATCAGTACATGTATTCCATTTACATATTATGTGGGTGACATTTTATTCCTGCATTATTGTGTCCTATTATCCTGCTATGTGTTTCAGTCCTCCGTTCAATATCACATGGAGCGTGACGTCACCAGCCGGACGGTCGTCGCTGTGGCTGGAGCAGGGTTTACGCAGGTGTCACAGCGCGCTAGACTTCACCGTGGGACCAGACACTGGGCTGTACACACTGACGGTGACCGTGACAAACCGTGTCAGTGCGTCACACGCCTCTGTCAACCTTACCGTCCATGCTGTCGGTGAGTTAACACAGGCTGACTACAGTGAAACCTTTCTTGAGAGACCACTGCCACGAGAGACCACCTATCTTGACAGACCACACATTTTCGGCAGGACCTGTATCTCAATGTAACTGAACCTGTCACCAAAGACCATTTGTCTTGAGAGACCACATTTTTGGGGCCAATGGAGTGGTCTTTCATGCCAGGCCCAGGTTTTGCTGTATATAGACCTGATACAGTGGTCCCTGCTTTTTAAGACCCTTCCACAGCGGTCCCTGATTTTTAAGACCTTCCATTTAACAGTTTGCTCTATTTTAAGCCTGGCCATCAGCCAAACAACTCATATACAGTGAACATGGTGAAACCTGACCGCCTAGGACCAAGAAAATGTGGTCCTTATACACATGATACACTGGTAGTCTTTATATGCAGTTTCAATAACACGCAAAGTATACCCCTAGGGACCTGTAAAATGTGGTCTCTATAAGCAGATGATCTTTATATACAGGTGGTCTGTAGAGCAGGTTTGACTGTATTTTTAATATGAACATCCCTGCATTTCAAGGTCACCTTCAATTTAAGACCGTATTGTTTTGGCTGAACAGGTGGTCTTAAAATGCGGGGACCAATGCACTGGTGCATGGGCCCTGTACATAGCATTATGTTTGTTCTGGGTACTAGTAAGGGTGGTATAAACACTGGCAATTTTAACATGTACGAAGTGCCAATCCGGTGAATTAAACTGTCCATACAGTGGTCCCTCTGTTTAAAGACCATCCAGTGGCCTATGGAAATGTTGTCTTATATTTCAGGTGGTCATAAAACAAATGTTCAACAGCACTCAAAAATGCTCTTTGGGGCCAAAGTAAGTGGTCTTATAAACAGTGTGGTCTTAAAATTAAGGGTTGTAAAATAGTGGGACCACTGTAAATAGCAGAATCCCAATACATTGGTCCTTCTGTTAGAGGACATTGCCGCCAAAGGATGCGTCTCTAATGAGGACATATTAATTATTTGGCAGCAAGTACCATGAATATCTTTAGTCCTCATTATCACTAAAGGACACCTCTCTTAAATAAGGACAGAATTATTTGGCAGAAGGAGTGTGCCTGTTAGCTTGGTTAGATAGTTACCACTGCACAGGTATCTGAATTGCACCATTTTGTGCTTGTGAGTTAAATCATATATGATATATGTTAGTACAATACAGTAGAACCTCTCTTGAAAGACCACGCCGTAAGACAAAAATGTGGTTTGTCAAGACAGGTGGTCTCTTGTGACAGGTTCAGTTATATTGAAATGTAGGCCCTTCTGCCAAAAATGTGTGGTCTGTTAAGACAGGTGGCCTCTCATGGCAATGGTGTTTCAAGACAGATTTCACTGTATTATGTGTCCATGAACACACATGCTCAAACCCTTTCAAAATGTATCGTACTACCACCAGTAATCATGCTAATTCTGCTGATATCTATGGTTGTATACGTAGCCTTTCTCGTTCCGTTCCAGTGAATCCCATACCTGCGTATCTGGTTTGTGTCATTGTGTTGATCGCGTTCGTCTCGCTGGGAGCCATGATCTACGCCTACCACAGCGAAAGGAGAAGCACCAGTGTGGAAACGGCAAACTTTTTCTTCCGGACCCGTTCCCAAGAGGATTTGTTAGAAAACAGTACTCCGCTTCAGCGCGTGAAACAAAAATTGTCCTCTGCCTTATCGAACACACGGGAACGAGGAAGTAGATTTATAAAACGCAGACTTTCGTTTGGATACGGGTCTATGTCCCCATCCCCCGAAATAACCTAATTTTTTTTAAGGAGTCTTTTTCTGCATGAGTAGTAGAATTACTGAAACAAGTATTTGGGGGCATGTCCCACAAAAATATAATGTTCCCAAACTAATCTTAAGCGCATAAAAGACATGCGTTGCCATACTGCTCAGTGGGCACAAGTTCATTTATAGATTTAAAGATTTTTCAAGAAACTGCTGCCGAAACTTGTTTTAAAACCATTATAAATTCTTGTGCAGATATTAAGTTGGTTGCAACCAATACAGTGATCCCTGCGATTTAAGACCACCCTTTAAGCCAGCAAAATATGGTCTTAAATTGAAGGTGGTCTTAAAATAGAGGGATGTTTATACTGGAAATATGCAAGCGGTGCCACTGATATCTGGTCTTAAAATGCAGGAGATTATTAAAGAGACGGGTCTTAAATCGCAGGGACCACTGTATTGCCAAGGAATGATCTTCCACTATGTATCATGTGTATACGCGTAATGTATTCTCCGTCGATGTATCAGCCAACATTGTCAATAATTAAATTTATTACAGAGTGAATCAAATGATATTTGGGAGCATGCTACCCAACATGAGGTGCTAAAATTATTTTAACGTTACTTTAATAGAAATTTATAGATTCCCTAGCAAGTGATTAAAAAGGTATTTTGCAGGTAGACTGTGTAACTTTTTGTTGTACATAATCAACGAAGGCCAAAAGAGTCAAACCACAACTTCAAATGAAAATTTCAAGTCATATGCACTATGTTTGTGGGACTTTGTGAAAACTAACTGGAAAAGAAGCACTTTGGAAAGTTCTAAAATTTATAGGCTTGGGAAAACCTGTTGTGATGTACCCGTTTGTTGCTGTTGTATGAAATCAGGGTGTTTCGGGTGCTCCTATTATAAATGTCAATTGACTTGGTGAAACATTCTCGTTAAGGCATGTTTAGTCAATAGAATTTGCATGGTGAAGTATTTGTGTTAAGTATGCATGTATCGGTACATATATTATCAGATTATTTAAGACTTCCTGTCATGAGAGGTAATATAGAAATATTTGTTGAGTTTAAGCACTCGTGCGTCAATTCACTGTGAAGTCTTAATTGAAGATTCTGCATTGCACGTGGTTTCGTTAGCTGCCGAAAGCTTGATTTGTTACTGGAATAGCAGACAAATATCCTCATACTATGTGAGGAATATTATCTCCATCTCGTCACAACCTGCTGCTGTTCATGCTATCCTGTTTACCTGATATGCAACTGTACTAGCATTGCAAAGTTTTTTACCGCAAAACCTTAGACTGGTAAAATGCTCATTCCGTGTCCGTACATATATTTAGGACATATTGTACTTCATTATCAGCCACAAAAACTACTGCCATTTACTCCATAAGGATCTGGTTCAACAGCTAATGTATACATATATATGTACAGGAAACTTGTATGTAAAGACCACCCCACTGAACAACACAATGTGGTCCTTATACACAGGTGGTCTTTATATGCAATAACATGGACTGTATACCACTGTGACCTGTAAAATATGGTCTTTATAAGCAGGTGATCTTTATATATACAGTGTGGTCTTTAGAGTAGGTTCAACTGTATTTGACTACCATGTCTGAAGACAATACATTAAATACATGTACTGTCAATATGTTATCCTGCTTAATAGCAATATCTTGGTATCACTGAATGGGTAATGCTGTTAGTTGAGAAAGATGTCAGTATATGGCCGCCACTTTGCTTGTGCCACCAGCAGTTATCGTTAGATAATACCCAGACTTTCTACACAGATGATGTGTGTTGAAAGAGACTGTACAGTGAAACCTCTATTGAGAGATCACTGCCATGAGAGGCCACCTGTCTTGAAAGACCAGATAGCCCTGGTAGAAAGTCCTACATTTCAACCTGTCACCAAAGACAACCGGTCTTGAGATGCCACAGCTTTTATCGCCAAAGAGGTGGTCTTTCATGACAGGGTCCACAATAGATATATAATATATATACAAGTTCCTTTCTGGCGCCGAGGCGTACATAATGAAACTTATTACCCCCCCCCCTTCCCCCCAGGTCAACAGTCTTGCCAGATAGGAGGTCACCATCTTTCGTCAGAGGTCAAAGGTCACATGGGCCCAAGGGGCTACTAGAGTGGAAACTGTCGAGATAGACTCCCCCAATTGGCCATAAGTGTAATTATGGTCTCTCAGACACGTGGTCTTTGGTGACAGGTTCAATTGCACTGAAATGTGGGACCTTCTGACAGGACCTTGTGGTCCTTCAAGTCAGGTGGTCTCTCAAGAAGGCTTCACTGTACTGGTATTATGGCTACCACTGCAGAAAAGTGCAATTTTAACCAAACAAAAGATTGCCAAAAGTGTCTAGTTCTTACTTCATGTTATGCAAATTTGCAACTGTTAAGTCTTTGTTATTAATGTGCAAAATGCCCTGCAGTTAACTGATGGAGAGGTAATCATCTAAGCCAAATTGTTTGGACTGTTACAGCAAATATCTAAAACAGTTGGGCGGAGATGATGGACTTTTAATAAATAAATATGGTGTATGTGTGCAGTTGGGAGTACTGTGCCAATCAGTGTTATTAAATGGCTGTAAAGAATCCAATCAAACAACTTGCTATAAAATTCCATGCATGTAAGCCAATTGTATATGTGCACGTAAGCCAATTGTATACGTGCATGTAAGCCAATTGTATATAATGTATGTGCAAATCAATCTCGGAAATATATACATATACCAGTATGCAGAGGATTGTATTGGTATATCGTGTTGTAACAAGCATCATGCTGTCTCTAACCATGCTAACTGAATAGTAACTTATTGGTATATTCTTGTTCCTATATATGGGCACATCAGTTTATGGAAAGCCGTTTACACATTGGGTGATATTATATATTATATACAGCCTGGTAATCTTTGTATATGCAGTAGTCCCCGCTCTAATAAGGAGATCCCTTCTGCCAAACAATACTGTCCTTATTAGAGAGGTGTCCTTTGGCGAGAGGGAGAGCAATACATATACTCGAAGTACAGTAGTCCCCCTCTAACAAGGACACCCCTTCTGCCAAACAATTCTGTCCTTATTAGAGAGGTGTCCTTTGGTGAGAGGGAGCATTACATACATTCATAGTATTTGCCATAAATTCATGTCCTTTATAGAGGGGTGTCCTCTCTAGAGAGTGTCCTTTAAGAGAGAGACCACTGTACTTGCTGCCAAGAATCTGTGTCCTTTCTAGGGGGTTGCCTTTAAAGAGTGCCCCTTTAAGATGGACGGACCACTGTATACAGAATCAGTAATATGATCAATAGAATCAATGTAAGTATGGTAAGGAATAATATAAGATGTTCCTTACATTCGTTGTCCTATAGACTATTGTTGTTGTTAATGGTTTCAGATGATGTTTATGATGAAAATTGTTTCTGAAGTGCGATATTGTGCTAAACACCGATGTGAATTGTGCTTCTCTTGACTGTAGTAATTGACTCAACATAATTAAATGATTTCCGATTGCATGTTCTATCATTTTAGTAGTAACATATGGCACACTAGGTGATGTACACAATATCATACCAGAGGCAATTTTTGCAACAGTAAGGAGTATCACAACATGAATAGTCAAGTTTCATTCTGATGCATTTCAGTGGGCTAGCACCACAAAGACTTGCCGCGGGTCAAACTAGCACAAGACGGGTCCAGTACATAGTGATACACCCGGGGGGTGATACACACCACATACAGACATGACTATGTTCAGAGACCAAGCCATTGAGCTTGGTAAACCTTGTTCCAGTCACGATAAGACTGCAAAATTGTCAACTGCGACTGTGACACTGATCACTCACTCTGATGCCAAACTATCCTTGGTCATGTGGCATTCTTTAGCCAATCACATTGCTACTTTATGAAGCTTCAGCCAATCATGAGCCAGCTTCATTTTCACACCTTTTCTCCTTCGTCGGGGTATCTTCGGGAAATTTTCCCGGCAAAGGGTTTAAAAATACTCCCTATTCAACGGTGCTACAAGTATGTCAAAGCTTAATGGCTTTATAGCTAGTTTCAGTGTTTATAATATAATGGTTTTATAATATATTCTGGTTTATATAATGGTTTATAATATATTCTATGCCATATCCTTCATTAACAGGTAAACCGCAATAAACGTAAAATAATTGTTTATTAAAGTTGTTCAGTTCAAATCTAGTTCTATTTTGGTTTTGGATTCGTATGCCTCACATTTAATGAATCAAATCCTGACTTTGACTGTCAAGATGCCTGTGTATATATGATATAATTACATGATACATGCATGTGGAATATACACTGCTTCTGGTTGATGCAACATTTTGTAAAAGTGTCTGAGAAATGATTGTCATGCAGTGATAGGTGTTGGCCCTGGTCAGCCAGTACTATGGTCCAGACTTTGAAAGGATATACAGTGAAACTTGTGTATAAAAACTGCTCTAGGGACCAACAAAATATGGTCTTTATACACAGGTGGTCTGTATATACAAAGACCATAAAGTAAAGATATATAAAGACCATCCTAGGCACAACAAAATATGGTCCTTATACACAGGTGGCCTTTATAAGCAGGGTCAATAACATTGAGAGTATCCCGTTGGGGACCTGTAAAATGTGGTCTTGATAAGCAGGTGGTCTTTATATACAGGTGGTCTGTAGAGGAGGTTTCACTGTACCTAATGCATTCCATTAGTCATACACTGCCTTTAGAAAATCGGAAATCATCTAATGGTTTGGTGAGGAAAAGGAACGATTCCGATTGAGTTTAATCTTGGCAGCAACATGAGCCAAGTGCTGGGACACTGCTAAAGAAAAACCATGATGTGCACTTATTACAGCATGTATGTGCTTAACAGAATAAACGAAGATGTGTTAAACACTTCTCAATCAGAGGGGATACTGTAAATTCATTAATGTTTGCGGGGATTTATGTTTGCATTTTTGAAACAAAACCATGTTTGGGGGATAAATATTTGCGGTTTAGCTCAGGTGCTGTTAATTATCTAACTGCCTGAATTATGTTTGCGGGTATTTATTTTTGCAATTTTAATGTGGGCGCGAAAATCGCCAAATAAATCCCTCCCAAACATTAATGAATTTACAGTATGTGTTAGACACTTCCCAATCAGTGGAGATATGTGCTAAAAATTGTTGGATATAGCTATCTGTGATATTTAGTGGAACAGTATTATCGGCGTGAAATTTCCAATACAACATTGTACACTGCTATACAGGTAAATGTAACATAGCCCGTAAATAAATGCATATAATCAGAAAGGATGGGCTGCAATATGGCGTTTTTCTTTTATTTGTGTATCACTTGGGAGTCTTGGACCAGCATCAAAAGTACAGTAGTCTCCCATCCAGTGAGGCCACACTGTTTGCCGAAATTGTCACCACATTAGAGGGATGGCTTGTGGCAAGGGTGAGAATCAAATTTATTCATAGAAAGACATGGCAAAGTTTTGGGGTCATGCTAGGAAGGTTCTCTTTGACGAGTGTCCACTAAGCGGGGGTGGGGGTGGACCACTGTTACGTGTAATCTAACATTTGACTTCTATTGCTTTGCATTGAGGGTCAGTCTGTAGATTAGACCTAATTTGCTGTGCCAGGTTTGCTGGTATTACCCTGAAACAAACATGTCCGTTATCTGTGAACCCAATTTTAACATTTGGATCAGAATGCTTTTAGTGCAAACTTATCAGTGGTATCCCTCTTGTTTTAAAATTGAAGCTAAAAGTTTGAAACAGTTTGGAAGCAATTTTAGGAGTGCGCTTTTCAAAATTTCAGATCCATTAGATTCCATGTTAAGGAGCCCCCCCCCCCCCCCAAAAAAAAAAGACTCCATGAGGGACACAGCTGTGGTGAGTCGAAACTAAAAACTACAATTATCTCGAAAACAGTTCCCCAGAGAGCAAAATAGAATGAAATTTATTACTCGGGGACACTAGCAAAACATACGAGGTACCACTGCAGTTGTCATTTTCAAGGTCATGTTAGGGGTCATTCAGTGTACTTGCCTCAAACTGTACCTGTAATTTGAAAATGGTTCACCACATAATGAAACGGACTGATAATTGGGACTCAGGACATCAGCACGACATTGTTGGCTGACCTTGCATGATTGTAGTTTTTGAGGGTTACTTGGTGCCTTATCTCAAATTTGACATGTAACTTGAAGCGGTAATCATAAGAGTGAAACTGACTCCAATTCGGGAATCTGGGACGTTAGTAAAATACATACATGTACGAGGCGACCCGGTTGTGTTCAGGACATTTGGTGCACTTATTGTGTCAAAATTGGCCGTAAATGGAAATGGTTGGCCACAGAAGGAAGCAAACTGAAAGTTGGGACTCCAGGACAAACACAACATATACAGGGCACCTGTGATGTTGTGTTTAAGGTAATTTGGGGCCAGTCTGTCCAACATGCAGCTTCCAGAGATGACGATTGCACTGGTTACCTTCATAAATTTTTACACACATACATGGTTTCAAATTTTTTTTTATTGAAACATCCCTTATGACCTGTTATGGAAAATGCCCTCTTGGGGAAATTTCCAAGCGCACAGCTTCGACATTGCATGCTCAATGCCAATAGTGGAAATTTCCATCACTCTCTCCAGCTGTCACATTGCTTGTTCCAATCAAACAGTGGAAATTTCCATCACACTTCCCAGCTGTCACATTGCTTGTTCCAGTCCAACAGTGGAAATTTCCACCACACTCCCCAGTTGCCACAGTTTCAGTCCCAACAGTGGAAATTTCCATCACAGCCCCCAGCTGCCATACTGCTTGTTCCAGTCCAGATACAGATCCAGGTCTTTCTCAGACACACTCGCACGAACCTGCTTCAGGGCATCGTCAAAGTCCTGGAATGTGATTGGTCGGACCTGGTCAGCAGAGATGTTCTCGATATCTCCGAATGACATGCTACGGATGGGTCCGAGAGCAGCCTCCCGGCACAGGTTGGCCATGTCTGAGCCTGAGTAACCTACAGAGCATTGAAAACACAACATGAAGAGGGTCATCGATAAAGCCATTTGGGGATGGGGAAAGGGGGTGGTGGCGAGATAAGCTACTTTATACTGTAATCTTGTATAAAATCTGAAAGTGAACTAATATGTCTTGGCAATTACTCTTTTTCAGAAGAAAAAGAATGAATTAACAATGAATGAAGAATGAATGATTTATGAATTTTGCATAAACAAACTGACATTTTGTTCAATCTGGCATGTGGTCTGATGATGGCCTAATTTTTCTTCAGTGAAGGTAATCATGGAGCTTAGGAGTTTGGACTTTAATTTTTTTTTTATCACTCTCAGCCCCGGGCCCTGGTGTCCTTTCCCTACCGTCTGTTTTGGCTGAGATGCTGTCCATCTCCTGCTCGGTTAGACTGTTTGTCTGCTGGGACAGGAGGTTGACCACGATCTGCTGTCTGGCTGGAGACTCCGGCAGTGGGATATACAGACGCTTCACAAACCGCCGCCGAGCCGCTTCGTCAATCTCCTGGGGTCTGGAGATGATTCAGGTCACATATGATTCAGGTCACATGCGATTCAGGCCACATATCATTCAGGCCACATATGATTTAGGTCACGTATGGTCAGGCCACATATGATTCAGGTCACATACAATTCAGGTCACATACGATTCAGGCCACATATGATTCAGGTCACATACGATTCAGGCCACATACGATTCAGGCCACATATGACTCAGGCCATATATGATTTAGCCATTTCAGGTCACATACGATTCAGGTCGTGTGGTTCAGGTCACATATTGTTCAGGTCACATGATTCAGGTCACATATAATTCAGGTCACATACGATTAAGGTCACAAATTTAACAGTGCACGACAGCATTCAAAACTATTTCGTTTTCTGGCTTCAAAATGGGCATCCAAGAACCAGAACCAAGGGCATACTCATAACGCATTGGTATGCTCTCATTTAGAAGCCACTTATGCTCTCTACTCTCCAGCTGTACAACAAATAAACCTTTAGAAAGTACTTACAAATGTAATATTACAGTGCTACATGGGCCGGAGGATGCTCTTGTATAAAAAATGTGCAGTCAAACAGGCTCTAAAGACCACCTGCCTATAAAGATCACATTTACAGGCCCTCATGGGTATACTTTCCATGTAATTGGATTGCGTATAAAGTCCATATTTTGTTGGTCCATAGGGTGGTCTTTATATACAAGTTTCAATGTATGAATTTTACTATGAATTAATGTTACAGTATTGAATTTTATTATTTGCTAACCTGTGCATAATTACACACCAGTACCTGGTTGTTGTAGGCCACTATAAACAACTTAGGAATGTTGTTATTTACCTGTTTGTGGCTCCTACAACCAGTATTCTGTCCTCCTCCCCCGTAGTGGCTCCATCCTGTAATATAAAGTACGATAACGTTTAAAGTACAGTGAAACCTTTCTTGAGAGATCCCTGCCATCAGAGACCATCTGTCTTGACAGACCACACTTTTGTGGCCAATGGAGTGGTCTTTCAAGACATGTTCTACTGTATCTTTCAGACAAGTTAACAAAGGGTTAGAGTGAGACTGCGTGGTACCTCTCAAGTGGGTGACAGTAGCCTAGCCAATATGACTGCTTAGCACGCTTCACTATCTACCTGGCCAGAGCCATAAATTCGTTTTCGTGTCGTCAGTGGTTTCATCCTAGAAAGACTGATAATTCTTACCTGTAAGCCAGATAGGACTTCCAACTTTGAGTAAAAGGATTGGAAGGGATAGGGTAAAGTTTATGGGTAGAGGAATATGGCATGGTGGGGTGGGGGAGGGAGTTAAAATGCATGTACCGTAAGCATGGTAAGGTGGCTTTTAACCTCTCAAGATATCATGCATATTGGGCCAAATGATCTACGCCTGACAGTTTTTGGGTGCCAAGCCACCGCGATTCAATTCTGGCACAGGTGAGCAGAAAGGAATCTGACACTCAGACCACTATACATGCTATAGAGACGCTGAGCCGTTCAGTCGGTTGCCTAACTCACCCAAGCACCATGCTGAGAAGCGCAAACCTCCCAGTTTTTACATCTGTGGTGTGATGCAGTCGGGGATCAAACCCCGGCCTCCCGTACACTGAGTGGACGCTCTAACGATGGGCTTCACAGTGAGTAGAGGAACTGCAGTGGGTAGCATAAGGTAGGGTACGGGGGGATTATGAGCAGGTTATGTGTGAAGGACCCAAGAGGAGATAATTCAGGTCAAGGTAGTGTAGGGTCAGCAGACAAGGAGGGTCAGGTCAGAGCAGAGGTCAGTATGGTCAGGTGAGGGGGGTGAGGGGGGTAGTGAGGGTTTAAGGTAAAGCAAAATTGGAGGCTGAGCGTCAAGCTGTGGTGAGGCAGGGGTAGAGGGCAGGATTGAAGTGTATGAGTAATAACTAAGTGCAGAGTAAGTACGGTGGACCAATTTCTAACAAACAATATCACTTGCCAGCTGAACCAGAAATTCTGTTTTGATTCGCCTCGAGGCCTCGTGTTCCGAGTCGCTTCGTTGTGATAGCAGCGAGTCGATCTCGTCGATGAAGATCACCGCGGGCTGGTAGACTCGTGCCACAGCGAACAAAGCTCGTACCATCTTCTCCCCCTCGCCTACCTATAGGATACAAGGTGCACAAGTACAGTACAGACCCTGCATGTCAAGATACATGTATTGAAGATAATCTATCGAGCTGCAAGAATGCAAAATTCTATTGTGTTTGCAGTGGTCTCTCTATTTTAAGACCACTCATGGGACCAAGAAAATGTGGTCTTATATGGCAGGTGGTCTTAAATTATAGGTCATTTAAAACACAGAGTGGCACTTTGGGACCATATTGGGGGGTCTTATAATCAAGGGTGGTCTTAAAATGAAGGGTTGTAAAATAGAGGGACTACTGTAATTTATACTTGGAGCAGTCTTACTAAAAATACCAAAGTACTGGTTTGGAAATGAAATACCGGTAGTTCAGTCTTGTTTTGTGGGACCATTGTACCATGTGTATAGTGCTGTGCAGTTGAATCAACATGGCCTATCCATTTTTTTTTTTTTTTTTTTTTTTGGGGGGTGGAGGTTATATACATGTGCATGTGACTAATGATTACAGTGGTCCCTCTATTTTAAGACCACCAATGGGACCATGCAAATGTGGTCTTATACTACAGTGGTTTTGAAGTAAAGCTTCAATAGTACACAAAATCGTACCTTGGGAGCAAAATTGGTGGTCTTATAATCAAGGTGGTCTTAAAATAAAGGGTTGTAAAACAGACGGACCACTGCATTATAAACCAAGAGAATAAAACGGCTTTCCACTCACCCATTTAGAGGTAAGTGAAGATGCACTGATGCTGAAAAAGGTGGACTTGGACTGGCTGGCGATGCACTTCCCTGGAAACGATGCAAATAACATGTCGATTGAATAAGATGCATAAATATTCATGAGACTGCAAAGATATCGTAACCCATTACCGCAAGAAGGATGCAATTCAAAACTTCACCATTTCATCTTTCGACTCAAGCACCTTGCAGTGAAGCAGATCCATCTGAGTAAGACTTTCAGCAAAATTTTGAGAAACTAAATACATAGTGCAAAGCCGCGTTAGCCATATGGTTAATTCATCAGGATATTACATGTACACCTGATTTGGATCTGACCCAGTTGAACCTAGGCCAACCTGAGTTGGAAAGCATTTTGGCATCCAACCACAGTCCTCGAGAGTATCGGGTATTGGCCTAGGTTCTGGGTGTATTTGCATTAGTTTGATCTGTCTGAATTTGTAAACATACGAATATGTATAGTGCACTACGGAACCGAAATAAACATACATTACATACATACAACCTAACCCGCAATAGTTAGTCCATAACTAACCCAAACTAACCCAGGTATGACTCGCCTGTCTGGTTACACCTAGAGAGCAGATTTCCTGTCAAAGCAGCCAATCTGAATTCAATTCGCTTTTGTGTTTACACTTCGCCAGTTTTACGCCTGCTAGCTGCTCCCTCTGTTATTTTATTGCGGCACTTATCTTTACCCCTCTCCTATCCCTGTTAAGCCATCTCAACCGAAACGAGTACGGTCTCGAGACTTCCTAACTGAATTTCCAAGTTGTAACTTTTGTATATATTACTGTCAAGCCCCAGATATCCAGAAACGTTTCTGTCTCTGCACTTGACAACGTATTTCTGCAATTCGGTTCTGTCACTCTCCGCAGCGGTAGACTTCTGTGCCGCCATTTTTGCGAACAGATGTACAAGAAATGACAGATTCAATCCGGGCTGAGTCCCCTTTTTCTGCTTACACTAGACTAGGTTACTTGTAATAACACTCAAACCAAGTCGAATCCATCGCAATGCATGGTCGAGTTATGTTGTGTTTTAACCCACATTAACTTAATATGTTCGGGGTTAGTTTTGCTAGTGTGAAAAAAACTGTGAACATCCCAAAACTGTATCGAACCAGGAATAAATGTTCCGATGTAAACAGGGTATCTGTCCTACCTATGAGGGTCTTTCCTGTACCCGGAGGGCCGAACAGGAGCAATCCCTTCGGTGGACCCCGTAAACCAGTAAATATATCTCTGAAAACATACAAGCATGCCATTATTGTAAAAATTCAAGCAATATATGTACAACAGCAGATTATGGGATTTTGATTTTGCAGTAAATCTGATTGGTTGCGTGAAAAGCATCATGAGTATTTCATCAACTCAAAAGGGGATAACACAGTCCTGAAACTGCATACCATGCCTTTGTCACCACACCAGCTCATTTTCTGAAATTTACGTGACCTTGACATCGACGTATAGCTGTTGTGTGTAGAAGCTGTGTGGTGAAGTATCTAGTACTTACGGTCTGAGCATGGGCCAAACCACAATTTCCTTGATGGTTTTCTTGGCAAATTCCAGGCCAGCTATATCCTCCCAAGTGACAGGGGACCCATGGTCCATAATCTGGAAAAAGCCGCCAAATGCAAACTCGAATTTAGGACAAGGTATTAAAACTAAGCACGAGCAAAAACACTGACTTTAATATTTCCCATCTGATTGACACTTTTGATTTTCAAAGTTAGCAGATCAGTCACCTAGTAGTGCCACCCCCCACCCCCACCCCTTTCAGATTGTGGTCCATTGGTAGTACGATAATCTGAGAAAAGTGGCCAAAGGGAAACTTGAATTTAGTGCAAGTTATTAAAACTAAGCATGAGCAAAACACTGACTTTAATATACCCAACTGGTCGACATTCTGATTTTTAAAGTTAACAGACCTATTGACAATTTTGCACCCACCCCCACCCCCCCACCCCCGCCTTTCAGATTGTGGTCCATTGGTAGTACCAGTACCATGCTCAGACCTACCAGTAAAGAACAAGATTTAATCAGATGCATGCCAATTTCCTTTTGGTAGTGAAATGAGCAATGATTTGCATCTCAACTGCAGTTTCCAGTATATGAACAGCTTATACCACTCTCCTGATTATTACACACCTCATTTTGTATAAGTTCTACCATCTTGGGCTCAATGTTCTTCAGTCGCTCATCCACAGGCTCTTCTGATTTGCTGGCAGACGTTCTAGGGTTCTTATTGGGACCAGCCTTTCTAACTAAAACTCCCCTGCAAGAAAATATATCAGCAGTAAGTGATAAATGATACATATTCCACAAGGCAATAAAGTCGTCAATCATATCGTCAATCATATCGATGATTTTTTAAGTCAATGAATTTTTGACATGTTTATAGCAGAGAAGGATAACAACGGTGACCGGTTGGGATGCTAGTATCAGGCAAAATATTTATCACCAGATTCAACTAGACAGTCGGTTGCTGTGCAACGCGATGGGGCATCCCGGTTGGCCAAAAAATACCCATTATAACACCCCAGGAATGCATTTTTGAGCTATTTTACCCCCCCACCCCACCCCACCCCAATATCTCAGTGGAACATTACCACATCG
>JAAUYG010300400.1_pt1 | contig 15735 bp, 7 predicted proteins | sample 7278091 | NCBI WGS metagenome assembly JAAUYG01 (sample SAMN14350201, study PRJNA611818) | marine sediment metagenome | isolation source: surface marine sediment (0.6m) | place: French Polynesia: Moorea | collected 2018-08 | reverse complement strand
TCCTTGAAAGGTCAAAGTCAAGGACACTCAGATTTCGAGTGGTAGCAGATCTGTCTGGTATACATATATTTGCCTGCGGCTTATTACCACCTTAATCTGGATGTCACAAAAGAGAGTTTGTTGGCGGCGGGGTTTTCTGCTGTCCCAGCGGTCTTTCTTGTTTAAGATTCCTATCTTAATCATATATCAATATTTAACAGCCATGGCGAGTCGCAGATCACTCTTTAACGGAAATGGACTAATCGGAGATCAATCGTTAACAGCCATGATATAGCCATAGATTAATCTTTAACAGCCATGGTCTTGGAGATAGGAATTTAACAGCAACTGCAAGCCACAGTCAGTTCATAGCTGGCTCATCAGATCGTAGTTTTATATTAAAGATAATCGCTCGTATGTGCGGATGTCTACCCTAGCACTGGATGGAAATAGGATTTTCCATTGTTTTCACTTGCCAGGTGCTTTGCGGTATGAGAATTATCTGGACGCCCTAGTTCTTTTCCAGGCTCCCTAATTTTAGAGGCAGGGAGCTCTGCTGGCTCCCACATCTTTTGCTCTTCTGTCAACCCCTGCAAAAAGGATTCATAAAATGCTCTTTTCACACAAAAGTTCCTTTCATCAGATACCTATCAATATACACGTATCGTTACACCCCTACCCCTATCATGCCTGTGGTCATGGATAGTGAATTAGAAAGCTATTGGTACCACTTTTAGCGCTTGTTTCTTCAGGTTTCCTTCAAATGAACTGTCGTGATAGTATTGTGATAGTTTGTCAATTATCATGATAGTATTGTGATAGTGTTGCTGCCTCCCATAGTCACCCCTAGTAATATGGTAGCAAACAAGTAGATCAAATGCCTAGGGTTCCTAAAAAGAATCAAAGCGGTTGAGGCAGACTCAGACTGCATATTTCTTGCTGGTTGGGTCAGCGGAAGAATATGCAGGAATAATATGGGACCCATTTGATTTTGAAAAAAAAAAAAAAGAGACCAGCTACAAGCCTACAGCATATTTTAAAATAGGGCCATGAGGTGGATATGTCGAGTAAAGCAAGTGAGTGCAGCTGAGTGAGTGTCTCTCAGGTTGTACAGGAGTTGAACTTGTCAATCCTGGGATGGTGCAGAAGAGACCAAAGACTGTCCAGTGTTCAAGATGGTACAAGGGAAGTACTCTCCCATCACACCGGAACATCTTGGCTTAGTTGGTTGTGACGTGGCAGAATCCATGACCCATGTTCTCTGGATATTTTTTTGTTTTTTTTTTTAAGCTTTGTAACTAGGCCAAATTACATATTTGAATGTTCCAGACAGACAGCTGCTACTTTTTCTACCAGCATTTTACTCAGTGGCTACTTTAATGACACGTATAAGCAAATTATTCCAGTCTGCTTCTGAAAGTGTGGGAAAATAATGGATGCATGGTCTCTAGTTGAGAGTGGCATCAAGTGAGGTGACAGTCGAATGCTACACCTACAGCCAGATGCCCATAAAAATAACCCGTAACACATGTAACATGTGCTTCAAATCACTGTACATGGAATAAAGACATTAATATGTAGAAGGCATAATAACACTATACAATACGACATATATGTATGACTGTGTAACATTTAGTAAGTCTCAGTGTATTATCAAAGCCACTCCAGTAGTAAAGGCTTCGGCTCTTTGATACACCTGCCTTATGCTAAACAAAACTAAAGAAAAACATCCCAAATCCAAAATTTTGAAACTTTGTGTCCTTACATTTTCAGGACTACATTCACTTCGAATTTTCAGAGAAGTCATTTGAAATTCCCCCCCTCCCATGTAGTCCTGTGTTAAATAATGTTAAAAAAGTATGAAGAGAGCTAAAAACCATGCTAGAGATAGGGTTAATAGCTTTCTGTAAAATTTGGTGTTGATCCATCCATCATTGTCCATGGAGCAGTTTCAGAGAAAAGTAATTTAGTGGATGACATAGTCTTTCCATATTCCATTAGTTTTGCCTGATAGTGACAAGCAGAGCTAAAGAGGATAAATCATTTGGTACAGAGTGAAAGGTTACTGGAACTTCATCATGTTCATGCCATCTATCGACGTTACATTACAAATGTCATTTTTTTTTCTCAACAACGACCAAGGTACAATTATGTTCGTAGGTATTAATGTTGGAAGTTTTGCAGCATGCACATCTTAATCTTTGCAGATTTTTAGTTGCAAATGGCTATCAAATAGTAATAGTGGTAAATATTGTATAGATTGGAAGAGCAAGAACTTACTGGTAGTACAAATGAGACCAACTTGCATGACCTGTTATTTGCAATCAGGGGGTCCATTTACCAATGTGAAATATACATGATATAGCCTCCAGGGTCCATTCTCCACAGGGGTTCATCTAATCTGTACAATCTGACACGGGTACTGTGACTCCTTGTTAAGACTTAAGAGCCTGTGCAATTTAAGATGACATTGTCATGATTCTGCCTTTCTATCTTATATGACCTACCATTGATGCTGTTGTTATATAAAAGTGCCTTCAATTAAGGACCACCTATATTTTACATGTTTTAAGATAACCCACTCTCATGGCCTATGAAGTCTGATGAAGACTCTGAGGTCCTTAAAATTATTACAGGGTCAACTTTACAGTAAGCACCTTCCGTCTTCCTTATACAGAAAGCTTGAAACATGAAAGTGATGATCCTGATCTGATGGATTTGGGCTTGCATTACCTGTACATAAGTACCGGTAGCATGGAAAACAGTCAGGCAAGGGATTATTTTGGCTGATATGACATGAACAGAGATGGTGCCTTGTATCCTAAATATCTTTGTGGCTGTATATTTTACTTTTCATGCAGCCTTACTGGCAGATGATGTAAGAAACGTCTGGTCCCATGCACCTGAAGGTGAATATATATCCAAGATTTTATCACAGATTCGGGTATTAGTGAATATGTCATGTACTAGTATGTGGTTAAGAATAAACAAGTGATGAGCTCGACTGGCACGGATTGCATTGTTTGGGATAGAAGCCATTTCACCAGGGTCGCCTACATGTATGGGTGTGTTGTGGCCATGATGTTAGGTTCCTCTGCAGAGAACAGAGCAACCATGTTCTTATATCAGCAAATACCATCGCCCATCCATGCTTGGATAAAGTGACCTCCAGGGGATTTTAGGACCTCAAAGTGCCTACCTGGATTTGTTGATGGTTGGAATTTGTTGGAATCTGCTGGCGGCCAGTTCAGATAGGAATCTGTCCATTTTTTTATGAGATAACTGATATGGACTGCCAGGTCATATGTTTGTTCTATGTGCTGCACAGGTAGAAACAATAGCACGTTACGTGGCAGGTGTTTTATTTCCAGGTGCAGTGAACTAAGTTGGTCTGAGTTGCCACGGTGATCATGTCTGTAAACAGTGGCACTTTCGTTGAGCAGCCAGATCAGATCGATTTGGTCTCCAGTTCGAATCCAGTTATGGGAGTCCCTCATCTGTCATTGCCAGCATTCTGCTTGCGAAAACAAAGAATAAATCCAAATGTTTCATTTTTTCAAGCACTTTAACCATGTTAACTCCAGTTACCTGTATATATATATATGTGAATGACTTGGGCCTGTGGATGGAAGAAAATGTAGGAGAATAATATTTGACTCATTCTGTTAGGATTTTCCCTTCCTATACAAGGTTATGGTGGTCCCTGCAGACCACCCATTCAGAATAATTTGGCCGTTACTTGAAGGTGGTCTCAAAATGGAAGGATATTTATATTGAAAATATAAGAATGGTGTCACTGATAAGCGGTCATGAAAATAGAATGAAATATTAAAATGGAGGGGCTTTAATTGCAGGGATGAATGTAGTGAAAATGTTATAATACTATATTGAATTCAGGTCACATTAGTAGAAAAGTTTAAAAAAAAATTGGAATTAAAGTTTTGTGTTGCATTTTTTTCTGGACTGGTGTATCACTTTTTGATAAAGTTTAATCTGTTTGATGTGTCCCCCTGTGAAAGAATGAGAATAAGCTATGAGGTGGGGAGGGATTCAGGTTTCGTTTCAGTAAGTCGGCAGATGATCATAAATTACACAGCTACTGCAAAGGTCAAGGTCACCTTTGCCATTGTTGGCAGTCCATTTGGCTGGTCCAGTGTTATGTGACCCATAAATATAGGCATCCTGGGACCTATGCTTGCGTCTAGACAAAGACCATACAATGGACATCAAGGATGGCGGGTGCTGGCAGTTTGTGTTTCCTTGCCTCCGCCCCAGACAAGGCCCTGTCCACAGCTCAGTCATAACATCCTGAACCATACCCTAGGGAGTGGTCAGTGATATATGTCTATAGTCCATAGGTGCATTGTCATAATATGACAAGCTCCCATACTGGATGCTGGTGTTGTCCCCATTCTTGGTAACTTGATAGGATTGTATATGGTTGTAATGTAGACACGGGCCAAGCAATTGTTTAGGTCACTCAGCTTACTTTAGTGGTGCAGACAATAAATTTCATATTCTTCATGTTCTTTACTATGTTGAAGTTTTTCAGTGTGCTGAAATGCAGATTATTCAGCAAAAGCATCTGAGAAATAAAACTCCCAAGACACCATCGGGCTTGGTCGCATACATCATGTACATGTGTGAAATATCGTCACCAACATCCATTATAAATGGATACCCTGTATGGAGCAGCTGCAGCTTAGGGATAGAGCTTTTAACAAATCTCACTGGCAGTATTGCTCTTTATGGAGCCTAAAACCCAAACTTAGTTAACGCTTGGATTCCGAACTTGCATCCCCAGGAATTGCAAAGCTGGTTTTATGCCTCCTCCTGCAAACTCTGCAGTAAATATTTATCAGTCACAAATGGTTTATGCAAATATGGCCATCCCTCTGGAGAGACCGATTTCCACTGTTAGTGCTGTGGTTCTGTGCTACATGAGCGATGTGGCCAGCCAATCTGGGGCCAGTGGCCGGGGCCAGTGGTTCAACGCAGGGCTCTGCCTACCCCATGTATGTATGACTATCTCATCCTAAATGGTCACTGCTCCCCTGCCATCTACTTTCTCACTGTATGAATTGATAGGCCAATGGAGGAGTTCAGTAGACTGCTTTAAATCCCTGGACGTTCTGTTATTTTTGCCGGGCCAGTTTCACAAAAATTTAAGCTTAGGAATGAATGCAAAGCTTACCAATGTCTTTCTCTTTTTTTTTTCAGGAATTTGAGCACCACACAAGTGTGCTAACTGTGGGGTTGAACGGAATCTGGTATCTGGTTGATTTTTGGATGTTGACTTGTAGGCTGACTTTGCTCACCATTTACTTTCAAGGACAGCTTTCAGGGTATTTAGTATATATAGGGATTCCACAATAAATCCACCTTTACTGTATTTTCTTTCTGGATCAGCCTCCAGACTGTCCTGCTGCTGACTCAGCATTCCTAGAACTGGACTCACCTGTTCAGCCCAGCTGTCCCTTGGTCTGGACACTGTATGTTTTATTTCATGGTTTCCCCAGGAAAACATTCCCCTGGGTAATCCATTTCTGGGTGGAAATGTGCTGTCTGGACCCCGGGGTCTGGACATGCAATGTGGCAGACATGAAAGGCCTTCCACTCCATTCTCCCAGTACAGCAGGCTACTGTGAGACAGCAGGCCAGTAATGTCTCCTGTTGAAGTACATGCAAGGGTGTATGCCTTACTGGGGAATAGCCTGTTAGTATAGTATATGGAAACTTGACTTTTGAGGGACCAAAAGAGAATACGGGTGTGGCTTGTCTTGAAAGATACCTTTACATGTAGTTACATTTATTGAAGATAAATGTACTTCTGGCTGTATAATGGTCACTGGGTACTACTATCTTCTTCAGGGGTGATGACCATTATCTTTTTTGTGGCTGATTGCATTAATTTGTGTTTAACACACAGTTTGGTGGTGTGGCAGTTTCTGTCAGTTGTAGATATCATGTTTGGACATTGGTGGATTTCACATAAATGTACATAGAGTCAATATGAAGCCTGATACATACAAGAGGGGTTGGGGTTGCTTAGAAAAGCCATTGAGCCTGGTGATTTGTATTCATAGAAAACTCTGCCCCAATATTCTCCCACACTCAGGAATCTGTACATCACCTCCTATTGGCTACTGGGCTCGACCAATCAGTTGAGGCAGTGGAGTCGGAGCGGCAGTGTGGTGCCTGGCCATGCTGTGCTGTATGGCAGGCTTGGCAGATAGCTGGGAGAGACTCATCTGGTCATTGGTGTGATCCCTCATCTCTCAGATAATCCCTTGATCTACTGTAACTGCATGGAGAGACTGTGGGATATATCCAGCATAAGGTCAGTTTGTGTAAACTATTGGGTTGCTCTAATCAAAGTTCACGCATGGGGCATGTGGGGTGAAAAGGTCTTGATCATCTTTATGGGTGTTGGGGTCGGTAAAGATGATACAAAATGTCATGTATACAGGGCCAGAGGATATCTTGACTCCGGTGATTTCTGAATTGTACATATACATGTACCCTATTTGCACAAATGGATATTAATGTTTGCTGTATGATTTATATACGGGTACTACACCCCATGCTTCATGCTGATATCAGTTTGACTCCAACTTTAACCAGAACTCATAGCCCTTTTGCCATAACTTTTTTGAGAGCTTGGGGTAAAAAAACAGTACCAAATGTATCTGGATTGTGATAGATTGGAACTCTTGCAGGTTTATGTGTTTATGAACTTATGATCCAACATAAATAAATCACATCATGCTAGATATTGCATTTTCCATCTGGCAAAAAATGTCAAATTTAATGGCACACATACTGGTATGTGCAGTAAATTGAATGTATATGTGGCGGGTGGTAGGTGGGAAGGATGAGAAGTCCTGGACGACTACACATGTTCCCACAGCTCTGAATTTTCTACTGTACACCAGTACAGTGAAACCTGGTGGTTGGGGTGGGGGATCTTAGTACCGTACTTGTAGTTAGACTTTCTTATGGCTTACCTTTGGAATAAATTTTATTTTGGTTGAGGCATATATTTAAATGAACAGCTTTGCATGTTATATGGTCACCAGCACATTGTCTATTATTGGGGCCCTGGGGGACCCACAGGCTACTGTTCTTTCATCTCTGGTAGACTAATGCATATACCGGTATGTGCAGTAAATTGAATGTACAGTGCTCCCTCTCTAATAAGACCACCCTATTTGCCAAGAAATTCTGGCCACATTAGAGAGGTGGCTTTTGGTGAAAGGGAGAAGTACGTGCATGGATAGTAGTAGCAGCAAAGATTTATGACCTTATTAGAGAGGGTGGCCTCTGTTGAGAGTGGCCACTAAGAGAGGGACCACTGTATATGTGGCCGGCGGTAGTGGTGGGATTAGGATAGTGGTGGGATTAGGATTCGAAGCCCTGGACCACTACACATGTTCCCAAAGCTCAACTTTGTACTGTATGTACTACAATATGGAAAATGTGTAGAAAGATCCTGCCTGAATGCAGTTGTCGACTCCCTGCCACTGGGAGGTTAGGGTAAAATTATGGTGACAAGGTCAAACACATTCGGATATGTAGTTTGCTTCTATAAGATGGTACTCTCTACTCTACTGACAAACGAGAACCAGCCTACTCACAGTACTCTGTCATTATCGAGTCACCAATTTGACTTGCATGTTTTGCCTAGAGTCCTAACATATTTAAATGCCTGTGGTTGGGGATTTTGGTGCTCAGGGTGTAAACCAGCACCACATGTGGTGACCAGTCAGGTAGCAGAACCTGTTCTGGAGAAAGTATACTGGAAGGCAGGCTAACTAGTGCTCATTCAGCTTTCCAGATTCTCAAACTGCTGCTCCCAATTGGCCAAATTAGGGAGGGGGAGGGGGGGGGGGGGATGGAGTTGTGGGAGGAGATCTGCAATGGTATGGTAAAACCACCTCCAGGTAAGCATGAGGTTAGGGGTAGGGAAATAACCTGCTTTGCACTCCCAATTAATTGCTTGGCTTTATCCCTGACTTCTTTGGGTTCAGGGCTTCTGAATCTAGAATAAATATTTTATTTAACTGCAGAAGGCTTGAGCAAATGTTATGGTGTGAACTATGAGGAATTGGATAGGCCCGGTGCCTGTTGTAATGGGCCGGGCTCTTCAAGTGCCAGTGGCTGCAGATGGTAGCAGTAAGGTCGGCTTGGTGCTGGCCACGTTCCCTTACTGGAGATCTGGCAGCTCTAATACTGCCCTCTTCAACCTTCAGTGCTTTCTTATCTCTTCCTGGAACAGGGCCCCTGTGGTAAGGCTAGAGCACTACACTGGGCAAATAGCTGATTGGAAATTGTGTGTAAGGTGTTAAAAATTATTTTAATAGTAGCCATGCCAGTATGTTTGTGCTTCCAATTGACTCGCTGGCTAGAAGCAATCCCATGTTGATCACCAAGCAAGTTGACTGAGTTAGTACCGGGTAATGATATCATATGTTAGTTTCTGAGGGTGAAATTATTACACAAACTATAGTAATGGGGATGCACTGCAGTAGAATTTAATTTGGATACACTGGTGAAGGGAAATTTTGAAGTTACAGCATGAAAGGGAAAGATTTATAGCTGCTGCAAACTCCAGTTTACAACTAAGTGGTCTTCAATACTTGGGTTTGGGATTTATCCATTAAGTAGTACACTTCCAAGACAATGGAGTGTACCGTTTAGAAGACATATCCATATCCAATCCTGTGCTTTCAGAAACCTTGGGCCAAGTGGCAGATTAGCTGCAAGCTGTACAAAGTCAGGCTTCTTCAAGTAGCAAGTTCATAATGGGCGAGCTTCTGTAGGGTGATAACAGTAATGGTGAGTGACTTGTGGAGACTGGAGAAGTGCAGAAGGGTCCCTTGCTTAGGTTTCCAAGACTTTCATGTCTGAGAGGTTGCAAAAGAGGAGAGAGTTTATAATAGCTTACTTTAACTCTCTCGGCTGAATTGGTTTTAATGATGATTCTGGGTGGTTTAGTAGATCCTACACAAAGGAAGTTCCAGCAACAAGTGCTGGAAAAGAATTCTATGGAGGTTGGTAGGCATTAGAGTGGAAGATAACCCTGGAGTCTGATACTGTGGGTTCATCTGAAACATCTAAACATTGTAAACAACGGATTTGGTTTGTGTACTCTGACTTGTTGACTCAAGTGGTTTGCCATTTTCCCCAGTATATGTGTTGCCAAATAAAAAGCATTGTGAGGATTGTAGTCAAGTGCCATGCCAGTTCTGTCTTGAATCCTTTTCTATTGAAGCCCGGAACGTAATGATGCATAGAACATACATTGCTAGCCATTGTTGCGCAAAACGAGTTACGATGGATATTACATATATACTTTATGACCTACGTATAGCTTATAAATTATTTCACAGCTGGTGCCAGCCTGGTCATGGCATGTGCTGTCATAGATCTGTCATTCAGTGTCCCCAGAGAGAGAGAGTTGACGCTACTTATTCATGGCGCTGTGTTCGAAACTCAAGATGGCTGACTTCCAGAGACCATGCCAGACTCTTTTGTCATCGCCGTAAAATCACGCTAAGCCTTAAAAAGTGATTTGCATATGTATGATAACCCAGCAGAGATTGGGGACAGAAAATCAATGTCCCCTGTCATCCCCCGTACCGTGTATTATATCACTGAACCATTTCTGCCGTCGACCACTTCCTGTTCTGGAATACAGAATGTGACCGAGTGGAACTTCTGGAAGCCTGAGAACCTCAGGGATCGAACCATGCGGTCTGGGTTAGCCTGTTCACTGTTAGGAAACTATGGTGGATGTTGGGGATCAATTTCTTTCTTGTCACGGCCGGTGGTCCTATACAAAGGAGTATTGTGCCCATGATATCCTGACAGTTATGTCAAAATGTCATTTGGAATGACAGCGGAGTCTCGAATCTCGTTCCCGACTTGACTCTGGTGATGTAGCGATGTGATATACATCAATACATGTACTCTGGTAACATTCATTGTCATGTATTGACGACGGTTAACTTGCAATCTCTGTGACCGCACATTGTGGCTAAAATAATGACCAAAAAAAATTAATAATTTGGGGGTGAATGTTTTTGGACTCTTGAAACATAATTTCTGATCACACATTCTACACACAGAGTCAAGATTATGGTGGAAAAAGTTCCTGAATTTTCGGCACTCTCTCTGCTTTCTTCAGGGGATGGCAACTAGTGTCTCTGCTTTCTTCAGGGGATGGCAACTAGTGGTATGTGTGCCCGGGCATGTGTGTCCCCTGACAAAGGCAGAGAGATTCTCCCGAAAATTCGTGACCTTTTTCTACCATAATCTTGACACAGTGCATAGAATGTGTGATTAGAAAAAAATATTTTTTCTTTGGTACATGTATATTGGTACTTAGTCAATGAAAATACTCTAAAAATAGGGTGCTCTGATCAGAACTGGATAAGCCCCAAGGGATGCATTCAGTATTTTATGGAAAAATTAATCCTACAAGGAATAAGGTTGACCTGACTGATATATGAGATTATCTAATCTGTAAATGAAGCAGGGTATTTTGGCATGTAGCATCAGCTTGTTAACATTATCCCTCAACCACAACTCCAAGACTTATCTTTCCACTGACGTTAGTTATGGGGTCAAATCTGGGGAGTTTAGTATAGGAAATATTGGCACCGAGTGGAGCTATGCTTCAGACTTCCTTCAGGCATTTTTTGTGGCACCAGGCGCCATGGGGAGACCAGGTTATATGCCAGAAATAACTTCCTTTGACATCAGACCATCATTAATTCATCATACATGTAGTCTTGGGTGGTGGTTGAAGGGAAGGATGGGGGGGGGGGGGACCAGCCCCTGACCCTCCCAGCCCCGGCCTGACCACTGCTGAACCAAATGATGACAGGCTCTGGTCTAATCTGTAAACATACACCACAACATCAGTCCAACTCAGGGACTCCCCCCTCACTCCCCCCCCCCCTCCATTTATCTTCCTTATCTCATTTCTTGGATATGGGGCAGAATTTTTGTTTTTGGCACCTGATATCTACACAAGTTGAATCATGCCTGATATTAGGCTGTCAGCTCCATCTATCCCATAGCACTAATATCCTGTATTGGCAATTGATCTCAAAGTCTAAATTTAGGTTGACTGATCACTTTTCCCTTTACCTTAAAATTCTAGGTTTTGTTGATGGCATATTAATCTCCTTTGGCACGTGGGGCAAGTTGAGATTAATTTCAGCCAAAGGTTGTGTGGTCAAGCCCAACATCTGGTAGGGAATGATTAATGATTTTGGTTAAAGTGAAATGTAAAGATATGCTCTTATGCTCTCTTTTTGAACATCTCATGGCTGGTTATACAGTGCCAGTGGGCCCAAGCAGTGTTGGGCTTAATATAAAAGAAAGATAAATGTGTTCTAAGTGTCTGAGACCAGATTAGAACTCCTGACCAATTGATCTGGAATTGAATACAGCTACTGCTCAGCCAATGTGCCACCTGAATGTTAGAGGACTGTTTCATATGTATACTTTGTCACACTGTCTATAGTACATACAGTGGTCGCTGTCTTATTAAAGGAAGGACACCTCTCTAATAAGGACAGAATTATTTGGTAGCAAGTACTATTCATGCCTTTGATCTTCCCTCTCACCAAAGGACACCTCTCTTGTGAGGACAGAATGTGGCGTGTTATGGGTGTCCCATAATTAGTGGGGGACTACTGTACTGGTATTTCCTACAGATTTTGAACACAAACTTTGTAGGCTGAATGGCGTTTCATTTCTGGAATAAAAACACATGCCAGTTCAGTTTGTGAAATGTTTAGACCGAGGCGGTAGAGAAGGACATGTCATGTACATGTATGTGCATTAGCTCGATCCTGGCTTACAATCTCCTTCGTCAATTTTGGAAGGTTTGATGGTCCACAAGTAACTCTTCAGTTCCCATCAGTGAAAACAGACACTGGCAGCTGGTGGGGAAATGGAATTAGCTCCCCGCAAATATCGGCAGCTGTCAGAATAGCCGGGTTTAAAAACTAAATGTTTCTTCCCCCCCAACAGATACCTACCCTGACGGGAGGTTTTGCTGGGGTAAGTTAGAGTCTGGTGGTGGGGAATTTTCCTAGTTCTGTTCATGCCTATCATAGGCTAGTACTCCCAGCCCATAGCTTTCCCCAAGGTAAGTTGTTGTGTGTGTTTTGGCATGTTGTTTGAATGGATGATCAAGACATGTAAGTTATAGAAAGGGCAAAAGGGTTGGGGCGCTTACAAGTGCTGCACAATTACCGGGAAGAGAGAGAGAAGCCTCGTGGCATTCTGCCACAAAGTAAAGTGAGGCAATCTGGGGGTGTGCGTGGAACATGTGTAGGTAGCACCTACAGACAAAACTAAAGACGCTTTATGTCTTCCTTGCGGGAATATTTTTCTTCTCAGGCTTTTGTCTGCTTGAATTATGAGTGCCAGGTGCCTTAACATCTTCAAACTATTCTTCCAAAAATGTCGGTAGGTATGCCAGTACCTCCTGTATATTATAGCCCCCAGATGGGCTCCTCTCAAGCTCAAGTACCCAACTGCCATTTCTTAATCAGTTAGAAATAAATTGAAGTGATAAAAATAATAATGTTCCCTAATGGATTCCGATGGTGCATCTGATGGAAAACAGAAAGCCCATTACGGCCTGGTAGACTGGGTGGCATATGGCTTGCATATTCGGTTGTAGGATAGTTTTTCCACGACCTTTGTAAGTCATTAAATATTGTTACATCTAGGTCCACTTGGACTTTTTATGCCACAAGCACAGAATTTCTATGGACTTTTTTTTGCTGCCGTTTAATGCCAACTCAAATTGTTTAACCCCTGAGTGTGTTTTGTTCAAACATCTGTCCTTGTTCAGTTTGGGCTGATCCCCAGGAAAAAGGCCAGGACCTTGATCCAGGTGAGAGGGAAGTCCTGTGTTTGATCTCTGGATGTGGCTTATTCTTGAAGAAGCAGGAACAAGACTGAGGATTCCTGGCTTTTAACTGCTATTTGTGTTTTCTTGTTTGTTATTACATGTGGTAGAAAGCTGTCAGAATGTGGCTGTGTGACTGGGCTGTTCTCACACATAGAATCCCCCACCCCACCTCCACCCCCCTCCTCCTGGCTGTTCTCATACAAATTTTCCTCCCTGTGAAGTGTGGGGTGGCTTTTGGGATGTGAGGTCCTACCTTTATGCCCATAGATGTATATTTACAATTCAGTGATGTGGAACAGTTGCAAATCACATCAAAGAGAAGGAATCTCCTTGGATTAAAAGAAGTATTTGCTGTTCATAGTAATTCCATCAATATTGGGCTCTGTTTTGCCACCTACTGCATGTACCTTACATTTCAAAAAAGCTGCTTCAAAAACTTCAGTGTCAGTGGGGGTAGTGTGCAGTGGGAGTCAGAGGCATTCTAGTACTAGGAGTTATATATTTCCATAACTGTTCATGCTATAAAAAGACGTGTATGTACCTATATGTAAAAAGTTGCTAGCATTTTACCACCCCATACTTCTACCTTACAGTTGCATGTACATGTAGTAGCCAGTGTTATGACTCTTTTAACTTTGATCAGAGAACTTAATACAAATGTCACTTAGAAGCTACTGGTATTACTGTTACTGATATTCAGACAAGCGCCTAACTTCAATGTCTAGACCAGTACATACTGATATCCCAACCACAGGGAAAGTTTGAGGGGGCACAGTGATAAACTTACCACTGGCACATTCAGTGTGTTTCCATAGAAACAGGTGGTGTGTTAAGATAAGTTTCCTCTAAAACATCTTCATTCCCCCATGGCGCTGTGGGCTGTGGAATCGGATTCTTCCTAATTGGTTGTGATATTTGCAGACATTTGAGCAGTATTTTGCTTTGATTGACAGGGAGGTTTCGGCACTTCATGCTGGCATATCCAATCAGCAAGCTGGGGATGCTCTCCACATCCTTGGGAGAGAACTAATAGGTGTGGAAGTGGCTTTTTTTGCAGGTACCTAATCCCCCATGTACTCTCTGCATTAGTAAAGATCAGCCTGCAATTCAATACTGGCTAAATGGGAAGGGTTGTGCCGGGGAAAGACATGTGAACCGTAGTGTTTGTTTTGTTTTTTTACATAAAGCCTGGTATGTTAGAGCGTAGAGCATGATAGATTTTATGATAGGGTATAATAAATAATGGTTGATGTGATTGGCATACATATTACTACCAGTATAAGCACACATGCCATATGTATGTACCCTGTTTGGTTGTAATGAGCGATGGGCTTTTTTTGCCACTGACAACCCCACTGTATTACGGGCCATGTAGTATGGTGAATAATTGGTTACATTCAGCAATGGCATTTACATGATGTAGGGGACAAAACTCACTTGACAGTGTTTATATATATGCCATGTGGGGCCTAGTAGTACCAGGAGGAGTTCGTGCACTGCCACCAGGGATGTAGGTTTTGCCTGGCCATTGTTTTAGGTCCGAAATGACTGATATTGTATGCTATACAGAATCCTGTCTTGAAGGACCACATAACTGGCAGTCCTGTATGGTACTGTCTTTGACCTGTCATCAAAGACCACCTGTCTTCAGTGTCCACATTTTTGTGGCCAAGGCAGATTTTAACTGTATGAGAGCTTAAGAATTCACTGCGATTGATTGATTATTCATCTTTCATAACAAATCATTTCTATCAGGCTTTCTATCGTTTCTACCATAATGGATATTACTTGCACAATCTTGAATCCCAGCCTGATCACATGTACATGTATTAGTGATGGGCAGTGAAGGAAACAACTTGAGGTCGGCACCAGCAGGATGTTACATTGCCCTATAAGCACATCACTTACTAGTCACTTTGGAAATACATGTACCTGTGTAACAGTGGTGAAAGTAGTTATTCTACTCATTTCTTGGCCAATCAGAAGTAATTCCACCCAGCTGGGCAGAGCCAATCATACCACTTTTAGCGTTGTTGTCACTGAGATAACGAAGTGGTTATTTATATCCAACCAACGGCTTTTTGTCTTTGTTTATGTTATTACTCGCCTGGTTTCAGTGAAGTAAAATTCGTACACATTTCAGAATATTTTATACAGTACGTTATATAGACAGTGTCAAAGGTGGTTATTATGTTTGAGAAGATGTACTCTGCTGCCTAACCATATAAGGAAGGTGAAGTAATACTAAACGAGTCTAGTGGTAAAAGACACCAGAGCTGTATACATGCTCACTATGGCTCTGCTGTTGCCAGATGCGACTTCAGGTAGATTCTATGATGGTCTGTGTATGTAATATTGCAGAGACACAGACTCCTGCAGTGTAGTCTGCAACACATGCTACAGGTGTGAAGCTTTCAAGTAGATATGTAATAATTTCTGGAACATTTCCTATGTCTGACAGTTGTATGTTGGACCTACACAGACTCCAGACCTCGGGCTCTGTTTCTATTGTGAATCCAAGGTTCACAGGAGTGACAAGACACCTATTGTGGTATGCTTTAAAACCTGAACGAATGTGGACTCGCTGACTATAGGCTCACTGTCAATCTAGCACTGATCTGATCTCTGTGTCCATCGATCTCACCACTAGATCCACTAGATTGGCAGGGTTTCTATTTAGGGGGCGAAGTGTCATGTATCTTCAAGTCACGCGGTGGGGGGGGGGGGGGGGGGGGGGGGGGGGGGGGGGGGGGGGGGGGGGGGGGGGGGGGGGGGGGGGGGGGGGGGGGGGGGGGGGGGGGGGGGGGGGGGGGGGG
>JAAUYG010062904.1_pt1 | contig 15735 bp, 17 predicted proteins | sample 7278091 | NCBI WGS metagenome assembly JAAUYG01 (sample SAMN14350201, study PRJNA611818) | marine sediment metagenome | isolation source: surface marine sediment (0.6m) | place: French Polynesia: Moorea | collected 2018-08 | reverse complement strand
TGCCTCTCTGAAGCGCTGCCAGACTGTTTTAAGCCTGTCCAGTGCGCACAGAAGCTTCCACCATAGACAATCAAATCGTCTGAGTAGATAAGGCAAATCTTCCAATTGGGCCAAGAGAGCACAAGCTCTATGAGTCGCTCGAAAGTTCAGGTGCGTTGCACAAGCCGAAAGCCATAACCGTAAACTGGAATAGCCCTTGACGTGTAACAAACGCCTTTTTGTCGATGTCCTTCAAGTCAACCTTTACTTGGCAATACCCCAAATATAAATCCAGAGTACTGAGTATTGAGTTCCCCGAAGTGCATCTAGGGTGTCATCTATCCATGGTAATGGATAGTCATCTTTGCGTGTGACTTCGTTTACCTTACAATAATCCATGCAAAACCAGCTGGAGCTATCTTCCTTGGTAACCAGAACAACAGGGCTAGCCCAGCTGCTCTAGCATAGCTCAATGACGTCTCTGCCCAGCATTTTCTGGACATCAGATTTTTCTACATTCTGTTTGGTGATGGGAAGTCGTCTGAATGGGAGACATATGGGACGGTGCTCCCCAGGATCAATAGTATGAGTGACCAGGTCAGTCGGCCCCATAACCTCTGGGCCACTGTTCAATACTTCTCTGTACTCATAAATGGCCACTGCAAGCTCCTCACGTTCTCGAGCAGTGATATTTTCCGATATCCACTCCATGAGGGCTGCAGGTGCACTGGGAGATCTGTGTCCATGCGTGCGTTATCACAAGCATTAGTGCGTGGTGTCTTTGAAGACGCGCTCCTACTCGTAATGCCTGTTGCACACACGTCCGTTACCTCATCATCATCTGAGTCTGTGTCAGACACGTCCGAGTCCACCAAAAGCATTTCTTGGACGTGCTTAAATGACTCAACTGGGAACGTATCATCCAGTCGGGTCCCTTCATGCAAACTTCGTGTGACATCCGACAGATTCATCACCGGTATATGATGTGTCGCCTTGTCAGGTGCCACCAGAGATTAGCCTATTATCAGCCCATCCACGGCATAACGCCAGCTATTACTAGCTGGTTGTGCCACAGCACAATACGTCCCAAAGTGTTTAATGCTTTGGGTTGCCTTACAACTGACCAATACCTTGGTGTGTGGAGGCAATTACACCCGTCGTGCCTGCTTTAACCTGGCATAACTGTTTCTTACCCTTTCTGGAAGGCAACAAACACTGTCTTGCCCAACGGTAAAGAGTTCTTGCCTCAGCGACAAGTCACAGTCGTGGGCCGCCAGGAAATCAGCCCCAACAATAAAATTAGGACTTTCCTTCCAAGCACTGACCACTACTAGAGTCTTGTACACTCCTGCAGCAATCCGGACCTCTACCTCAGGACAGCCTAACGTAGGGACAGGGTTGCCACCCACACCTTCGAGACGTGGCATATCGTGTTTCTGTAATGTCACAGCGCGGACTTGTTGCACTTTTTGGTACAACGGCCGTCATATCATCGTTACGGCCGTCATAACATCGCTACTTCTGAATCAGAGGACAGAGCCCAGGGTTGTTGTTTGGATTGGCTACAACAACCCCTGGTTCACGACTGAGAGCAAACTCTCAGCTTGGCCGACTTAGGAGCGGTTGCTTTGGGTTTACTGTGAGCTTCCACATCCGTCTGCTTCTGGGTCCGAGCAGGTTCTGTCTTTATACAGGCCTGCCCTCCTGTGTCCTGTTTAGGAGAGACTTCTCCCTCAGCAGAGTCACCCCCAGGGCTCTTGGAGCGACCCTCACATAGTTTAAAGCCTTGGTGGAAGGCTTCTTCTCCTGAGACGTCTTTCTTTCGGTTGAAGAATCACTGGATGGATCTCTCAACTGGATAGTTAATGCATTGGACCCTATCTTGTAGAAATCCTGAGAGGGGCAGTTACTGACGAAATGGCCATACCCTTTACAGGGGTAACACAACAATGGTCCATTTTGACTATGGGACCGCCCTTCTGCAGAAGAAGATCGGCTGCGACACCCTTCACTGGATGGTGTAAGCAAAGAGGAATTGGCAGAAGGTTAGTGTCTTTCCTGTCTGTGCTCCTAACTCCCTTTTGCCCAGGGGTAGGTGGCCGTTTCTGCACACTCTGATAAGATGTAACGTCTCGACGGAGATGTGGCAACACGTCCGTCACCAATAGCTTAGTGCCACCTTAGATCACCTTTGTGACAAAATGTGCTTGGGTGCTGGGTTTGTGCCTCGAGGACGAAACTGCTCATCCTCTGGAACAGCTTCCACCGAACAAGCCACTCGGAGTATGTCCTCCATGCATCTGTGCCCATGGGCAGCCACTTGCACACTAAGCTCGTGATTACCCAACCCCAGGAAGAACTGGTCTACGGTCTACAACCATCTCCTCCTTAACGTGGTAGTCCATAAATGGCCACGCTAGGTCGGCAGATGCTGAAGGGTATCTACGTAAGTGTAGATATTCTCCATTTGACGTCAATGGCGAGACCTAAACCTGAGCCTTGTAAGTGACCATTAGGTCTATGGGTTGAAACCACTTCATAAGCAGGGTTTTAAGTTCTGCTCACGTGTGCCGTGGAAAGGGTGCACGCCAGACATAAGCTAGTGCAGTTATCCTTAAATGAGCTCGAGCCTGACGACAGGTCTCTTGCTTGTCCCAGTGGTAAAACCGGCACAACTCATCAACTTGATCCCTGAACATGTCTAGCGTCACACATCTATCACCTTTGAAGTCCTGCATTTGAGCCAAAGGCACTTAGGGATGTGGTCTGCAAAAAAGTTGCTGTGGAATGCCAAACTCCTCTTGCCTGGGCAAGGGAGCAGGCACAGGCCTGGCAGGTGCCTCATACCAGTCACGTCGCTCCTGGCATCCCCTGGTTAAGTCTGGGTGAGCTAGACCAGGTTCACGTGTCCCATAGTGAGATTGAGCTCTGAAACCAGGCTGATAATTGTCGTCATCAGAGGTTTCCTCATAGTGAGGGACACACCACGCATTAATGCATGGAATGCCCTCGCCCACATAGTGGCTCCCTACAGGCGGCTGCTCATCATAAGCAGACAGCATGTGGGCGTGCTCTTGGTGGCGTGTCCAGGGATTGAAAGATTTTCCTACTTGGAGTGGATTATAGGTGCTGTCTGCCCCTGGGTGAGCCACCTGTCTGTGTCCAGCACCACATGGGATGCCGGCACTAGCCATGGTATTCGGGACCAGTGAAACTGAACCTTCCTGCCTAAGTCTGGCCGCATAGTTTGCCAGACGTTGATACCGAAGAGCGGTTTCTGACCCATTATCGACCCTGGCTGCAGGAGCGGTACTAGGTGCCCCAGCTGGCACTGTTCCAGCATAAACTGGAGCAGACAGGCCAAACAGGTTAGACACAGTTAGACACACTGTAGAGAGCGTGGTGGGCAGTGCTGGCCACACCGCCAACCGCTCCCTCGATTCCAGAACACTCTTCAATCTCCCGAAGGTTGGCTGTCATTTTAGCATGGTTCCCGGCTTGCGAAACATCACTTAAAGACTATGCGCTTACGCCCCCCGGGGCGCTCCCACTAGTATGAGAGGGAGATCCAATTCCCACTGGAGATATAAAAACTTCCCTTCCTCTGCCCATGCCCATAGGGATGGCGGTTCTGTGTTCAGCACTAGGTGCTGAAACTGCGTGCTTCAGAGTATTCCCTGAAGATACAGTTCTGGCAACCGCATCTCCTTCGGCAGTGACGCCACACAGAGCGCCATGGCCTGGAGGAGACTGGTCACCAGTTTGTTGGCCTCTGGTTTCCAACACAACATCAACAAAGGTTTCTCCCTTATAACAGCACATTGCTGCGAAGCGAGATTAGTAACCCGTAGGACACTAACACAGTAGCTCCCGGACCAGCCCCCAATAACGACCTCTGTCGATGTGTTTTTTTTCACCTCTGGCTCTGGAGAAAGGGGTCTAGGGGAATTTCCTTGTAGGCACCACACCAACCCAACATTTTACAGTCTGAGCGCTAAGCCCGTGGCAACCAGATTTATTTGACGGGAATCTTGTCAAGTATCCTGTCCCCCTGGAGGGATGGGACCTGTTGTAACAGAGTCAGGAGATCAGGCTCGCTGCGCATATCGGTTGTACGGCGCCCCGACGAGAGTCTGGGGGCAGTTTTGGACCTTATCGAGAGAGATAGACAATGTCGAAAAAAATACCCTAGAGGGTCAGACACCACGCATCCGGCTGAGAGTTCGAGCTAGAGACTCCTCTGGACTACTACTGAATACCTGAAGTAGAAGTGACAACAAGAGAGACCAATATCACTGCGAGACGTCTTTATTAAGTACACCTGATCTCTGCCTCGTTAGGCAGAGACACCACCATGTATACGGGAGACACATACATGACAACAGACATTTACAGTTACACACAAGGTTAGTCCGATGGCTTAGGACCCTGAAATTACCAGAACACCGTTGGCTTATGGCCCTAAAATTACTCTAGATACGGCTTAAGGCCTTACAGTTCCAGAGACCACCATTAAGGCGAAGGGTTACGACCTTAGAGGGTCGTCAATGGTTAGCTGGCGACCATACAGGTGATAGCTGGCCGACTACAGGCCAGAAAGTCCATGAGTGAATGACACGTGAAAATAAATGCAAGAAAACATATGTGCGCATGCACCACAACGAGAACTATACGTTGGTGACAGTTTTACACCAACGCAGACATTAACTGTGGTACCTTAGTGCGACTAATGGCTTCAACGGTTCAATACGTGTTGTACGTTTAAGATTCCAGTTCAAAGCTCCATGAAGAGGATTACACATGAAGGACGTCATAACTATTGCACATTGCAGTAGCAATGCGCCATATCAATCAGCGTGAAATACAACAATTGGCAGGTACTCATTACTGTACAAATGGTGCACTATCCTAACGTTAAACATTCACAACTTGGCAACTACAATGCCGAATAACTTCATCTAAAGACTGCCTCACCATGCGAGTCATCTATTGTATGATACGGGCACTACTAACCAAGGGTAATCCCTAGTTAAGCTGGAAGAAGGGAGGCTAAAATGCCACAATACATTGAATAGATTGAGGCGGTTGTTTATTTGTTTATTTATTTGTCGCTTTTATTGTTCGTTGATTGTTTGTTTGCTTGCTTGTTTGTTCACTCCTTTGTTTGTTCGTTTGTTCTTTCGATCAGTCGTTCATTTACTCTTCCTTCTTCCTTTCTTCTTTCCTTCCTTTCTTCCCTCCTTCCTTCTTTTCTTCCTTCTTTTCTCCCTTAATTCCTTTCTTTATTCCCTCCTTCATTCCACCCTCCTTTCTTTCATCTTTAAATCTTTCATTTTTCCTTAATTCCTTCTTTCTGTAGTTCATTCCTTCCTCCCTTCATACATTCCTTCCTTCCTTAATTCTTGCCTGCTTTCTGTCCTTCCTTCCTTTCTTCGTTCGTCTGTTTGTTCCTTCATTCGTTCGTTCATTCGTTCGTTTGTGTAATTTTGTGTACTTTCCTGTCTGATGACGCAGATCTGCACTAGTGTTTGTTGGTTAAGTGTATTTGGAATACAGGGTATCAATCATTACCATTATGCACAGTGTGTCTGAGATCGAAATATGTGCGTTGTGATGTGACAGTTAGTATTGACAGTATGGGTATGACAGTTGGTGACACATGAGGGTGTACACATGCTTCTTGGGAATGATCTTTGTTTGTGGACAGGTGAACATGTGTCCTGTGCTGTGTAAAAGGCTTGTGCTTGATCAGACTTGTACAATGCCAGTCGATGACCCAGAGTTGTACCTAGAGTGTGCAATGACTAGGGTCATGGCTTAGAAGGCTGAGAGTGAGTTGCAAATTGATGTAGCTGTGTACAGGGTGGCATTGATGGCGACAACAGTGTACAATGATTGGTGTGAACACATGTCTGCAGAAACCCTACTACTGCACTATGTCTATTACCAGTATTGGTAAAGGGTGTTGACTTGAATTTGCTTAATGGCATTGAAGAGCTCATTGAAGCTCAGAAATCAGCCACAGATCTGATGAGTTGTATAACGTGGCATTTTCAGTTCAAGAGGCAGACAAGGTACCTGTGTGTTACCTGGTTAAAGATGGAGTATTGATGAGGAAGTTTAGACCGCCTGACATACTCTTAACAGATACATAGAAAGTGTAGACACAAATTGTTGTACCGTCAACGTACTGGTCAGAGATATTGGAAATTCCCACATAGTTATCCATGATTGGTCACCTTGGTGTAAATAATAAGCAGGGTAGACTACTACAGGATTACTATTGGCCAAAGATGAGAATGAATGTAGCAGAATTTGTTAAAACTTGTCATGTGTGACAAATGGTTGGTAAGCCAAATCACAATTTAAAATCGACCCCATTTAAGCCTGTACCGGTATTTGATTAACCATTCAGCAGGGTGATTATTGATTTTGTTGGCCTCAAAGACAAAATCTGGGTACAGTTATGTGTTGAACATCATCAGTGTCTCTACAAGCTTTCCAGAAGCCTTTCATTTGAGAAAAATATCATCCCAGGTCATTAACACAAATTGGCATGCCCGAAGAAATTCAATCTGAATAAGGTTTCAATTTCGTATCTGGGATTTTCTAACAAGTAATGCATAAATTGGGCGTTACACATGTTTTGGTTTCGGCCTATCACCCACAATAGAGGGATGCCTCGGAAATATATCATCAAACCTTGAAAAGCAAGATCAAAGAATATTACTTTGACAATCAGAAAGACACATATGAAGGAATCCACTTGTTGTTGTTTGATACAAGTTGTACAGGAATCTCTAGCGTTCAGATCTTTAGAGTTAGTATTTGGGCATTGTGTACGTGGAGCATTGATGGTTGCAAAAGAAGGGTGGCTACAGAACTAAAAAAACTTACAACTTCTTGGAATGTGTAAGTGAGTTTAAGTACAGACTGTACAAGACATATGATCAAGCTCACAACAACCTGAAAGAGACACAAGATAAAATGAAAATCTAATATGAAAAAAATTCCAGGGAGAGGGTGTTCAATGTAGGTGACAGACTGTTAGTGTTGCTACATATACCTGAGCACCCACTGAGGGCAAAGCTATGTGGTCATTACACAAGTGATAACAAGTCACTGATGTAGACTGCATTGTATGTACACCAGGTAGGAGGAATACCAAGCGAATGTGTCATGTGAACATGTTTAAGGGTTTTTTTTAGAGATGATAAAATAAAACTTGTATTGTGTCAAAACACCGTGAATGGTGAAACATGTAAGAGAATGAAAACCCTGGTGATGACTTTGTGATGAACTGTGATGGTTGTGCTATCAGTTGGAGAATACTGTCATACTAAGTAATGTATAGCTAAGGTGTCTCACCTTGGGCCACATGAGTGTAGTGAGTTAAGTACATTACTCAAAGAGTTTGAGCATCTGTTCGGTGACAGACCGAGATAAACTGACATAACTGATTTGTCATGATGTATATGTGGCACAGACAAGGCATATCAAGCAACAGTCTTACACATTAAGCCCACACAAATTGAAACTTGTACATAGAAAATTGAAACTTGTACATAGAAAATCAAGTACAGGTAAATCGCAACATTATCAAACCGAGTCAAAGTGAGTGAGGTTTGCCAACTATTTGTGGTACCTAAAACTCGTGGTAGCCAAAGAGTTGGTTTAGGAACGTGAACGCTGTAACCAAAACAAACTCATATCCAATACCAAGAACTGACGATCGTAGTGACAAGATTGGCAAAGCCACGCATGTGATGAGCTTTAACTTAGTCAAATATAGTTTGGCAAATTCCTTTGTCAGAACGGGCTAAAAAAAATATCTGCTTTTGTCACACCAGGCGGGTTGTATCAGTGTAAATGTACAAAGTATATTCGAAAGGTTAATGCATCACATTGTACATGGTTTACAAGGCTGTGTGATTTATATGGATGATGCTGTTATGCACAGTGACACCTCGGAGGAGGACTTGGTTAACATAAGTGCTTTCCGTGAATGTCTTGCAGCTGCCAAAATGAATGTAAACTTTTTATTATTACAGTTTAATCATATGGTAATATTCAGTAATCCACTCTTAGTACTATTCGAGCAGTAGTCAAGATCGCCTGGAACACTGCAATGCAAGTGTAACAAGGGTGTTCTAGACCTTCAGAGCTCAGTGGCAAGTTGGGAGGCAGAGAGTCATATAGTGTTGCTAGTGCAGTATATTCATGGTTATGTACATCTGGGAAGTGTGATGACGCTTGTATTGAGATCCTACGGAACAGAGTAACATGTAGTAACATGTGACAACATCAGCAAACAGCATTTTTATGGAGATAATTATCCAATATGGCCGCTGAAATAATATGGCGGACCATTCTGCCCGATAAGTAAATTACCACAGACACAACACTGGTTATGACCCTTTGTCATGCTATTGCTGGAAATTGACCTAATGTGGCCCAGTAAGCAACCACTATAATATATATGTATAATGCGGTATGGGTACATGATATATATATATACAGTGATACGCACCACAGCTGCTGACATGTTATTATGCATATATTATGAATTATACATGAAATATGGACGGACTGAAACCAGACTGCAGTGCTGTAACAGGACCACTGAAAAAATCATGTGGTACACCACGAAGCTCACAAAAGCTTCTTAAACAGAGCTTCAAGTGAAGTACTGAAGTCGAAGTGTCATGCCAGCAACTTATTATAAGCTGGCCTGTCCACAATACATGTTACCTGAACGGAAACAACTGGCCAAATTACACGAACACTGGAATTTGCGTGGCTGGTGATATGACCAGAAGCCCGGATTGGTGACTGAGGGTTTAACTGACTGGATACCAAGAAGAACAATATCGAAGATGGACGGACGTGAACAATATGGGAGACTGATGAACACGGACATACTTACAGACTGTCACACGAGTAAGGTGTTATCCTGTTTATGCTAACATGATATTTCAGATAAATAATCGGTATTAGCCTCTGAAAATGACTATGTACCCATTTGGATATTTGATAAAATTCTAGAAAAATGCCATCGAAAGTCTAAGGAAAGCAACTGTTGCAGAATGTTTCCCTCAGATTTGTGTAAAAGTTTGGCAGAGGAAAAAATTACCCAAACCACTCACTGTGAGCTAGAACAGCAAGAAGATTCTTTCAACCAGGCACTGGTGCATAACTCAGAATGTGCAGAAGTGGCAATCAACAAGGAAAGGTACATTTAATAGAAGGAATGAAGGTAGATGTTGCCTACTATATGTAGTTTGGACTGGGATATTAGTAATTAGAAGTAATGAAATGTATGGTTGTAAATATTTTGCTTTCTAAATTCAGTTCATGTATTGCTTCACAGTATCATTTGGACCAGAAAGTGGCATCCATCTGGGTGGTCTGTCACTCTGTGAGGTTTCACATAAAGCTTTATAAATTTCCCTGGTCAATCTCTCTCTCTCTCTCTCTCTCTCTATCTCTCTCTCTCTCTCTCTCTCTCTCTCTCAACTCTCTCTCTCTCTCTCTCTGTCTCTCTTTCTCTCTCTCTCTCTCTGTCTCTCTCTCTCTCTGTCTCTCTCTCTCTCTCTCTCTTTCTCTCTCTCTCTCTCTCTCACCAATCCCTGTATTTCATGAATGACAGATGTGAGTCATAACATTGTATAACAGGAAATTAATTTACCACATCCTCCAGCATAGTACCGCTTCCATGACCAAAAGTATGGTTCCTTAAGCACTGCACTTGCATATCCAGGCACAAAGCGCTTTATCAATTTTCCTTAAGCTGTGGTTCCACTTTTCTGCATCCCTATGACATAGAAATACGGCATGCACCTTAGGCGCCAGTTTTGTTCTGCAAAAACAAGTAATCATACAAGAAAGTGGTTATGGAACGGTTGGCCAGAAGGAAAGGTATGCCACGAGTAATGACGAGAAGATACAATCTCCAAGTGTATGGAAAAATGTATGCATACATATGCATATTTTGTTGCAATAACATTGATAGAGCATTTCGCCATTGCCTCACTCTGGCTCAACAGATCAACTGGCAACAGGACGATAAAAAATAGTTAAATGATAGCAATAAAAATTGACAGCAGGACCAAAAAACGGGAGGCCAAGAGAATTTGGTATCAGCTAAACTACATGCCACTCGGGTGATTTAAACTTTGAAGCTATGCACAAGGTTTCAGACCACTGTTATTGTAATTACCTAATTTGTGCATTTGGCTTGTATCATTGGAAGCAGATGCATTTAACAATATTAATTTCTAGTTTGCTCTATCAAGCCATGGGCTGATTTTCCGCGTCTTACGACTTCAGTTTATTTCTTGGGATTTACTAGATCAAAAATATATAGGTTAGCAAGGTTGGCTTGGTGGTATTGCATGACATATTGGCCTTACGGACAATATGACATACAAACACTGACATATTCCAGCTACATTTGCTGTACTCTGAACCATTCTCAATCACAACTTATAAAAAATAAGTGATACCAAAAAATTATAAAATAATAATTATTTACCGAGTAAGATTATAGGGAAACATCCTTGCGTTATGTATCAAAGTATCACGGCATTACACCAGAATATCATGGCACTAAATTTATTTAGATACTTGCTATTTTGTTGTTATTTTTGTGTGTATGATAATGCCTTACAAAGCCCAATACTTATAAGATGTTTCATAAAAACTACACTACAGACCTAGTTGCTCATACAATTGAAAATGGGGGCATAGGTCTATTCGTCTGCCACTGAGGTGATTACCCATCACGAAACAGAATGTGGGAAAAGCTGAAGTCCAGAACTTGCTGGACAGAGGAGTTATGGAGCCATTCCAGAGTAGCTGGGCAGGCCCTGTTGTTTTGCTTAAAAAGAAAGATAGCTCTCCTGGATTATGCATGGTAATATTACCGTCAGGTCAACGATGTGACATTCAACTATGCCTATCCACTACGCCGGATAGACGATAACCTCAATGCTCTGCGGGGTTAACAGTATTTTAACACTCTGGATTTGTACTCAGGATGCCTTCAGGTCAAGATGGACCCCAACGACTTTGATAAGACGGTGTTCATTACATGCCAGGGCTTATGTCGGGTTACTGTAATGCCGTTTAGCCTTTGTAATGCCCCGGCCACATTCGAGCGTTCGATAGTTCTGATTGGCTGGAAGGTTTGTCGCATTTATATGGACGATGTTATTGTCTATGATTGGGAACTTCTATGACGCGCTGGATAGACTGAAGTTGGACTGTCAGCGTATAACAGAGGCATAAATGAATCTTAATCCCTCCAAATGTTGCCTTACCCGGGACACTACCACCTCACACTGTAAAAGATGGGATAGCCTTCTTGGGTTTGGCATCTTACTACAGCCGCTATTTCACTAACTTTGACTCTGTGGCAACATCCCTGACGAGTTTGACCAAGAAAGATGCCAAACTCAAATGTGTTGAAAACTATTTGCAAGCCCTCCTTTCGTTCACAAACTATTTGGTACTAGCTAGTGCTAGCGTATCTGACCATGGCCATTTGCCCTCTCCACGGATGCCAGTGACACATGTATGGGGGCCGTGCTGGAGCAAAAAGAGCACTAGGAAAGTGGTAGAGAGAGCAAAAGGGTTACTGGATATGCACCTAAGATGTTGAAGCTATCGGTGCTACTGCTCTACCAATAAAGAGCTGCCCTCAGTGGTGCTGGCCATGGAATTGTTAAGTGATTCATGCTTTAAATGCACCCCACTCCTTCATCGGGTGACCTCTGAGGAGTAATCAGTGAGGGCTTTAACTCCACACAAACAGTACATGAAGCACTTCAACGGCTGCATTGACCTGGTAGTGGATTATTCCACTTTTTTAAGGATATTACGGCTCCTCTACCATCACCCCACTGCCCAAACCATCTCACCAGAGCTTCTCTGGTGCATGCACCGTCACCCTGCTAAGGATGATCAGTAGGGTGACCCCTCCTGAAAGCCAGGAGGGATCCGCTATCAGCCGTGCTAGCCTTATAGAGCAACTATTAAGTGCAGATAGTCGTTACGCTGAAATTCAGGCTGAACCCAGCAACTCCTGCGTATCTGATGAGGGTGAATGCTCTGAAACTGAGTCTTTGCCTTCAGGGCCAGAATCAGAATTGACTTTCCTGGATGATGAGACAGACTTCTGTCCCAGGGTTCATCCCACAGACAGATCTAAGAAACAGGGGTCTGTCCTCCAGACCTGTCTAATGCGGATCGCACCAATGAGGAAAACCCGGACCCTATTATTTTTCTAATTAAGAAAATGCTCTTGAACAGCCCACAGTGCCCCAAATGTGCTCACTTGCTGAAGTAAAACAAAAAATTGGTCCCAGCATCAAAACCGGAAAATTTAGGATTGCACCTTACTTATACAATAAAAGAACCATGGGAAGAACGATGGGTAGCAAATAGAAGTTGATCCCCCTCAGTCGATTCACACCAGTATTTTTTAGGCCACAAACCAAGTTCATACATTATGTCTGATAAAACGGCGTTTCTACTCACCTAGCATGCAACAAGATGTTGCGTCTTGGTGTTGGTGCTTCTCCATTTGCAGACAGTACAAAACGTCTGTGCGTGAACACGAGCAGCTGCAAACACCCGTCTATGGCACTTTCAATGACAGAGTCTAGGTGGATTTCATGGTAGATACCAATTTTCATTATTGGATCCTGAAACATGGTGGTCCCAATTCTATTGACAGTCACAGGGGCAAATACTTTACCACAGAGCTCCTTCAACTGATCTGAGACCTGCTCTGCATCGCCAAGACTTACTCTACAGCTTATCACCCTCAGCATGATACTGTAACAGGACGCTTTGGTGATGTTCCGAGTGGTGGCGTCTGCATGCCAGAATGACTGGGAGGACCATTCCGAATGTTGTATGTGACAAAAATGACCATGGCACTTGACTTAGTCATCGGCGAGGTCGCCCGTCAAAGGCCGGAAATCCACTGCCCTATTGAGTATATGGAATGGCTGTACTCCTCTATCAGGTACATGTATTTGTATACCCTCGCCAGAGCCAATCTTAAAAAGGCTACCAAATGGCCGAAGAGCGGATATGGAAAAGCCCGTTGCACTGTTAAATTGCAGTGTGGTGGCTGAGTTTCGTGCATGTATCCAGCCGTCGGTGGTAGGAAGCTGTGTCACAAAGATCATGACCCCTGGCTGGTGATGGCAAATACATTTAATGTGACCAATAACATCCAAGGCTCTGTTGGAGACGAACCTGAGCTGCTGCATGTACGTAAGCTAGTGCCATATCACGTTGACTTTGGAGAATAATTCCACAGTTGGCTTCATGGTGAGGAATTGTTTGGCCATCCAGCTGCTGTTACACAAACTGAGCAACCTGTGCCACCAGGTGACTCTCCCAGGCAGCCTTTCACTATTAGTGACAGCCATCACGGTCCAAGCCCAGAGGGCTATAACGGCATTGAGTCGGAGGACGAATAATCTACCACATTGACTGCTCCACTATGGCATGGTCAAAGAGTGCGCCAACAGCCTGACAGATATACTATTTCACGTAGTATCAGCTCTGGCTGCTAGTCCACAGGTTATCTGGTTCCCAGTTTAATGACACTGGTGGGTCTGCTATTGGGTGCCATTGTGGCCCCCCATTAGACACCATGGTGGCCACTGCTTTAGTCCAACAAACCTAGTTAATCGTAATGATAAGCAATAATGGTATTTTTGCACCAGGTCAAGGCACTAACCTGATCATCTGGGTGACCCAGCCATTCCTAGGTGTCAAGTCGTCCAGTATGGCTCATAGCTCTGCTGTTAGGAAGATACTCCAGTAATTAAAAATTGTATTTGAAATTAAGATTAGACATATAGTGATTTTGTAAATAAAGGGAAAATAGTTATCATTGAAGGGAATTCGTGGTCAAGGCCGTCCCCCACTTTGACCCACACGACAGGTTTCAGAGGTAACCAGTCTCAGCCAATCAGCACCATCCGGCACCACGCGCTGCCTCGCCACTCATATATACAGTAGCGAGGAGGCTTGGCGACGGCCTTCAACCGTTAGTTTGGCTAGCTGCTCTTCCTGAAGGAGATAGCTATATTTATAGCCACTGAGTGTTGTGAACAGTTCGTGAAGTAAACTGATACCGGTGGAGCGTGGTTGGATGTGAGAAAGGGAGCACCATTGCCTATGATTCGATCTGTCTAATAGATGAGTCAACGGAAACCAAGATGATCTTTGTCTGGATTGGAGATAGCCTTTGGGTGGCAGAGTGGGTCTGCTGCAGTGAGCGCATGGGGCTCTAGCCAAGGGAGGCCAGAGAGAGAAAAGATGGGCTGACCAAAAACGAGGGAGGAGAAGAGAAGACCACACTTCGAGCAACTGACTCCCAGGGAGAAAGAACTGCCGCCATAAATAGCTCTTGAAGTAGGGATCCCTGTGGGGTGTGGATAGCAGCCATGGTTCTCGCTGAGGTGTCAGAAGAAACAACCCGGACCGAAGTACGGGATGAAAGAACAACGGCACAAGGCAAGCACCGAGCCAAAACCAAACCCCATAGACAACAACGCATACCTGCGCAATGACAACACACCCGGACGTTAACACAAAAGCCACAAAGAAAGCAGCGTTTCTGGGGGCTCCTCCGCGATTTATGATGCAAGACCAGAAGAATCAGTTGCTTGAAGTGATACCTGGGAACCAGAACATTCCACAGACAATGAGTAGCAGACGTAGTGAACAACAAAGGTGGCAGCACAACCTGTGTTAGCCCTGTGGCACAGCGTGTACTGTGCTGAGTAATATGACTGAGTAGAGGAGACAAGTGATCAGACAAGATACCAGCACAACCTGTGTTGCCCTGTAGCCCAACCTTCGCAGTACTGATCGTGGCTTGAATATGACTTGTGAAACTCGATTTAGACAACATTAAGATGGTAGCAACAAGAGGACAGACAGGGAGTGACGGCCGTGTCACGTCTACGCCAATTGATACGGCACCTGTATGACACATCGCCACCTTGGCACCAGTTTCGGAGGCTGGACCAACGGGAAGATGTGGAGACAGTGTGACCTCAGTTGACCCTTGCAGGACGCAGACACCCAGACGGGAACTAATACCAAATCTACACAAATGGAACCTGCGTCATGGTGAAGACTCCCATGGTTGGCTACAGGTGACGAGTCTGGAACGGAGCCTGAAAATATCTAATCCCAAGGGGATCAACTGGGGGAATGAGCAGTGAGTGGCGCTGTAGGCGGGTTTCGACATTTGGTCCCACCACATGCTGCCTTGACAGAGGAGGCCGAATGCTGCGAGAAGACAACAACTGACCATTCCTGGCTGCGGCACTAAAGTGAGTCTAGACCCTACAGAGTCCGACAACCTGTGAATCATGGTAGCGCAAGTACTACACTCTACAGCACTGTGTGTAGCCGAGCAGAAGATTGCGCTCTGAACCCGAAATTAACTATTATGCTGCTAGGAACCCCTGGTATAAACAGTCTCAATCAAACAGATCATGTTTTGAAATTGTGTGGGGGGAACAGAATGGCTGCACCTAGGATCGTTCTTGTGATGAGTGCTGCATCAGTGCCAGCGGATCCTGCGCCAATGGAGGGTGATCCTTGTTATGGAGCCCAACGTCGTCCAGTACCACTTGATGTACCTGACGACCTATGGCAGGACACCAACGGCCTGAAGCAGCGGACAGAAAACCACATACGCCACCCATAGCTGATGCA
>JAAUYG010102947.1_pt1 | contig 15741 bp, 9 predicted proteins | sample 7278091 | NCBI WGS metagenome assembly JAAUYG01 (sample SAMN14350201, study PRJNA611818) | marine sediment metagenome | isolation source: surface marine sediment (0.6m) | place: French Polynesia: Moorea | collected 2018-08 | reverse complement strand
GCCCATCATGCGACGTCGGTCAGCAAACAGACCGAAGACCAGTCCAAACTGGGCCGATTTTAATCCGAACTGAACAAAACACAACAAACAGTGTAAACGCATCTTTCCATCTGAGCTGAAGCTGAGCTCAAAAATCAATAAATTACACATCAATTGTGCAGACGTAAAAGGTCACACTGATCTCGAGGTGATGCTCAAACTGCGTCAAACTACTTGGGTCTACGCTTGTCTGTTTCTCAACAGCAGGTTTTTCTGGGTCATCCTCACAGGTTAGGATTGCGAATATACATCCTTCAGAGTTGGTAGTCCAAGCAACCTCATTCTGACGCTCCATACCAAGGCAGGACTCTTCTCTGAGGTCCAGCATGGACAAATCATTCCACTTCACAAAGTCCTCATCACCGGGTATCGACAGAATACGGACAACGTGGCCCATACCTGGCACCTACAGATGACCCCTGCGAAGCGTACCTTTGCACTCGTCACTTTTCATGAGACAGGGAGTCTTCAACCTTTGACAAGCTGACGTGAAAACGAGACGAATGTGAAGCCCTGGCGGATTCTCCACCACAAGCTGATTTGCAATCTCAAATTTGTGCGGTTCATTCATGGGTTCAAGTGTATCTACTTATGATGCGACCTCCAATGCCATCAATGTCAGATATTCATCTGCAACATCGAGGCCCGTACAAATGGTCCCAGGATGGATGGATACGATGCCCCTTGTCACAGAGATTCTTTCACAGTCAAAAGTCCCCAGTCCTTTGCCACCATCAAGCTGGAGGGGACATTTTAAGCGACAGCACAATGCATAGAAATCGGAAAGAGAAGAGTATCTTTGTTAATGAGAATTCCATCATGAAATAACAAACCTTCCTCAATGAAATTCAGTCTTCACCAAAAGACTGCCTTGTTCGCAGGCAGTGAAGGGTAGCATCAATTGCCAAAATTACCAGCAGTTTCAAACTTCCATTTCCCTTCTGGTCACAATCTTTTCACTTTCTCATGTTCCCACTGTGTCTTCCCATTCTGGAAGGCGCTTAGCCCTTTTAAGCACAATAGTCGAATGAAAACATGCATAATTGATTGAAAAATGGGAACAAACCTTTACATGTGAGATGCATTCTTAAGTGAAGTCATCTTTTCACAAACCATCAAGTTACAGTTAACCCCATGGGAAAGGTATGTTCTATCAAAAGGTCAAGTCATATTCCCTGCTATTCAGCCTCAAAAGTATGCCAATTCCCTTCAAAAATACTGTTCTTATTCCTTTCCTTTCATCGCTGCTACCTGTCTTCACTCTTGAGAACCTTCCCAAAAACACCAAACCATCATGGAAGGAAATCCACAACAAAAATGTATCCTCCATAAAAATTTGTTCACTAATATTCAACAGTAATTAAGAGTAACCCAACACCACAAACATTTCTTCTCTATTTCAGCTGTGTTGTTCTTTGTTCAGATGTTCTTTGCACAATTCGGTACACGCCAGCGAATAAGAATGCATGACCAACTATAATATTCAAACAGCAGTAAAAATCCATAATGCAATTGATGCCACTTAAGCCCACTTCATAATTTGGCCGAACGTCAAATGACATTTATGCGAGTACAACTTTCTCGTTAATGTACATGTACTCATTTGAGTCATGTAAAATTAATTTCACAATTTTTGGACATAAATTTCTGAACAACTCTCCAATTCTGACCTGACAGACCAAATTTCCCAATTACAGATCAGATGTAACGAAACGATGCTGACGAAAATTCCTCTCAACGTCCTGACAAAAAGAAGAGACAAAAGGCACCGCCGTACCAGTGTGCAAATATCCGAAAATACAACCACAATACTCGCCGCCGTCAGAACCACCCCAGAACAGGTACTGAATATTTCATAGCAGAGGTCGCCAGAGACACGAAGTCAAAATTGATTTTCAATTTCACGTCGCGCACGGGTTGTTGAACCATCAATCAAATTTGTAATGGATTCTGCACCCGAATTGAGACGGTCATTTGATGCCGTTCTTCAACCGCTTTGTGAGCAAAAGGCAATCGAGTATTCCAGAAGAATGCCATACGATGGAAATGCACGCGTAGTGTTTGCGAAGTATCTGTGTTCTTCCAAATGAAATCGGAACACGATGTGAGAGAGAAATCATGAGAATGAATTGATTCACTTCAAAACGCACGGCTGGTCGAGAGGTTCCAAATGCAGCCTGTGTAAATGATTGGCTACACCATCACAAATGGCGTGCCATGTGAATTTGGAGACTTCGAAGGAAAATTAATTTGCGCACACATGGCTGAAACAATCAATTGATTGTCACAAGGCCATATGCCTTCCTCTCGTAACTCTCTTCTGTGCTGCCATAAAAGTTCAAAACCGTCAGACAGATGGTTAAAATATTCCGCGGACAAGTGAACACTGACAATTTCTGCAGTCGCCCAAATGGCGCTGGAGACAAAATGACACAAGAACATCTGGAGACTGGTACGTGTGGTCATTTTCCAATTTAAGTTAATTTTTCTCACAAAACGCGAATTTTCTGACTGCATACACATGTATGTCAATATTTGTCCACAGACTGAAGAAGGGTGTAGACAAAATGTACGAGGTCCAACTGGTTATAAGGAATTTGACTTTTTTTCACATGTTTCACCAGAAACATCTGAGAAGCAACCTTTCTTGGTTGGACCAGGATCAGCTGTCAGGTTCTTTTTATTTTATGCCGCGCTGCTGAAAGTGGAGTGGCCTTTAGAAATGAGTCACCATGCCGTCATCCTGGCCAACGTCATCGTCGTGAGCAAGACTGTGACTGTGACTCTCCTAAGCACGCATGCCATGGCTGCACTTGTCAATCAAACCTGACACACACAACTTCAGGTGATCACACAATGCAGCACGGCCTGATGAAGGCCCTTGTATTTGAACAGAAGGAAGAGTACTCACCCCTGAGGACTTCTGGAGGACCATCTGAGTCGCCAGGACTTCGCAGGTTGCTCTCTGCAAAACACAAGAAGTCGTCCACTTGAGACTCGAACTCATTGTACATGGTCTCCAGCTCCTGCAGCCGGGTGCGGTTCATACCGTACGCATCCGTCTTGCTGGCCACACCGTCAGTTTTGTCAGGGTCTTCATTGTCAATGTCTCGTGCTTTGACTCTACCAGCTGGACCTTCAGCAGTGGTGTCACCCTGGAACTTTTCAGCAGAATCAGCTGCTTTGTTGCTGATAGTTTTTGGTTCATACACGTCCCTGGACCAAGGATTGAAGGGCCTTCTAGTCATTTGCTCATTGTTGGTTTGACCCCTGGTTTCTATCTGTTTTCGCCTGTCAGCGACAGTTTCTGCTGCGTGACTTCTGACGCCTCCAGCGCGCGATGTTTCTTTGGGTTTATCTTCTTGGCTCATTTGAGCCTCCAACAATCTTTTCCTTTCAATTATGTTGTGCCCGTACTTTTTCTTCTCCCAAGCTGTATCAGACTTGTTTTCTTGTGTTTCAAGTTTGCTGGAAAAGCTTTCAGTTTTCTCTCCAGATGACCTCTGCTTGTAAGAATCTGGAGCGACTGGAGCTGGTCGCACTCTGGACAACAGGCTGAAATCAGATTCAACTGTTTCTGCCATGTTTGGTTCATTCTTTGGTCCATCATCCCGCTTGACTTTAATTTGCTTTCTTGTTTCAACCACTTCATCTTTCACTGTCGCGTTCGTCACGGATTTCTTCTCAAAATTCATCAAATCATCTTCCAGGAATGCAGCTTGGACAGGCAGAGTTTCTTTCTGTTCCTCGTTCCCGTCGTCAATGATTTCTTTGCTTTGTGGGAACTCGTCTTTCAGATAAACATGTTTCAGCTCTGAATCTTTCTCTTCTTCGTCACTCTTCGAGCTCTCACTCTCAGTTCCAGCCTGTTCAACTTCCTTGCTAACTTCTGGACTCGCAGATTTTAGCTCCTCGTTTTCTTTTTTGGCACCAACAGCGTCTCCAATGATGTCACTCACTTTCATGATGATTGTGTCATTCTCGTAGCTGATGTCCACATCTTTGTCAACAACTGCCTTCATCTTACTAACATCTGGTTCCTCAACCTCGGGTGTCACAGCTCCCACCATGCTGTCCGTCATGTTCGCTCGCACCATGGCTTCAAACTCCTCCCCATTGCTCTTGTAGGTTTCTGTTGAATCAAACATGCTGCTCAATGTACTGGTCTGCATCTTGTCCGCTGTACTTTTGTCGCCGGGGGTCTTATCACTGATTCTGTCTCCGTCCTCATCGGCCGTCTTGACCACCTCCGCAGCGACTTCTACTTCTTCCATTCCAACACGGTCCGGCTCGGTTTCTTGCTCGATTATCTCAACCAAGTTCTCGTCTTTGATGTCATTCTCTTCGTGTATATCTGCCACATGTTCAGGGGAATGAGCCTTGTGCTCGTCTTTTCGTGCTTCAGTCTCTGTCGACAGGTGACATTCCTCACTGTCCCTGTTGTCCTGGTTGCCGGTTGTGTCCGGACTCGCGGGTGCCGTTATTCTGTTTGTTTCAGGTTCGTCTGTTTCTTTCTCCTTTTCTTCCACTGCCGCTTTCTCCTCCTGTTCCACCATTTCAACCATTGCGACGTCTTCTGGACTGCTTGGCGAATGAACCATCTCCTCCTCATCCGGCACATAATCGTTTTCAATGCTGACAGGCACCTCCTCCTCCAAGCGATCTTGGACCTGCACACCATCCGCTTCTTGCAGTTCGTCTTCTTTTTCGTCCCTCACTTCAGCCGCATAATCTCTTTCGCTTCCGTACACCGCCGCCTCTTGGGAGTCATCCTGTACATCATGTTCATCCAAGTGGCCAGAGTCGCCATCATCAGAATGTTTGGCTTCCTTTGCTGCCGCTTCTTCATTCTCTGTTGGATCTCGAGGTGTCAAACTCGATTCTCTCAGAACTGAGGCTGGTTCATCAGCTGTTTCATTTTCATGGTCTTCGGTAAGCTCCACCGTGTCAGCATCAGTAGTTGCGACTTCTTCAGAAGGATGTTCAACACTGGCACCTATGGTTTCCACCTCCTCAGTTTCTTGAATATGCATTTCCTCCTCAAAAGGGCGATACACATACTCTGCTCTGACACGAGTTACGGGTTCTGCATCCACTTCATCGTCAACTTCTTCAATTTCATCAAGCGACTCGTCAAACGCAGTGGTGGCCTCGTGAATCTGGTCGTCCTCAGATTTCATCTGAGACCCAGACGCTCTGCCGTACAGCAGGGAACTGCTGCCTGGTCTGTGGTCCTCATCCTCGGAGCAGCTGCTGTGGATGATGACTGATGACTGCATCTGGGAATCTCCAGACTGGCTCCCGTCACTCTCAGCGTCCACCGCAGCCGTTGCCAGCTTCAGTTCTTCTGGATGCTCTTTGCCATCGTCTCCGACTGACGAGTCCAAAGGCGCCTGATCTCCTGTGGACTTTCTGCTCTTAGCTGGTAGATTTGCAGCAAACTCGCGATAACCTTCCCCCACGAGATTTTTCGTGTGTATTGGCGATGAAAATCTCGAGGTCCTCATTGGAATTCCAGATGGGATTTTGCTAGGCGACTCTTCATCAGGTTTCTTCGTCTCAATCTCTTCATGTGGTTCAACAGGCTCTTTCTCTGCAAGTTCTGTTGCCCCTTTGGCACCTTCAAACTCATTGCTATCGTCCGAGTCGCAAACTTCCATCACTTCCGTTTTGGTGCTCTTCTTGGGAATTCCCGACATCCCAGGGCTCCCTCTCGTGGGGATCCCAGACCTCGTTCCAGGGCTTCCGGGTGGAGTGCCTCTTTTTGGAATTCCCGACGCCTTGGTGGGAATTCCAGATGAAACCTTCCTGGGACTTCCAGACGGAGGTTCGTCGTCTCCTAGAACACTCTTGGAAGCTCGAGGACTGCCCCTGGTTGGTATGCCAGATGGACTGTCCTCCCTGGAGCTTCTTCCAGATGCCCTGCTGGAGCTTCCAGTTGACGATGTGCTATCTTTCCTGGGAATACCCCTGGGTACCATGGTAGGACTTCCAGATGGGGACTTTCGTGGGATTCCAGATGAAGTCTTCCTGACTGGTATTCCAGAAGAGGTTGTAGGAGCTTCATCCGATGGGCTTCTGCTTCTGTCCCTCTTGGGAGCTTTACCAGGAGAATTTCTCGTTGGTATTCCAGACTTCTGCATGTTTTCTGCAATGGCACCAGATTCCAACTCCTCGTCTGTTTCCGATTTATCAAAATCTTCCGTAAAGTCTTCGAAGTTCTCGAATGAGTTTCGATTTGGAATAGAGTTCCTCGTACAGTTCGTTTAGCAATGAATTTTCTTCGAGATTACTTGTATTGAAGCAATCCAAGTTTTCAAGAGAGTTATCCAAATCTATCTCCATATCACGCCGAGAAAATAAATTGAAAACGGAGAGAAACCAAAGAAAACGGAAGCTGGTAAAACCTGTCTCGTGCTCATGAAAATCGTCCTTTGCACAGCGTCTTTGTTTCACTAGTGTCTTCGTGCTTTGAGTGATGTGTCTATTCAATGTCAGTCTTTCAATTAGAAATGAGGAAAATGTTTCAGAACGTTTTGCACAATCCCGTTGTCGTAAAAGCCAAAAACAATGACAAGGTTTGCTTCCTGTTCGTGCAACGAAAAATTTCCTCGAGTCAATTGCCGCAAATGACAACAGATCTGATAGTTTGCACTAAAAGTTTGTGGAGTGTTCCCTTCGGAAATCTTTCTTGGTGTGTTGTATTGATCATCAATTTGCTTTTATCTCACATTCATCCGCAAAATGTCCATTTGCAAGGAAATGCCAGTATCTCTATCATGTAATGTCAAACAATGTTCTTCGAACAAGGAAATGTCAGCCGTTGACTCAACGGCACCAAAAGCCGCACTCTTATTGACAACACACCAGCCGAGGTTGACTCATGCCAGTTTCCTGAGAACATCAGATATGCGACTTCATTGATGATTCCCTGCAAAGATAACCCGCAACCGACAATTCCCTCCGACGACGAAATCCTATTATTTTCCTTTTCTGTTCAAATTTGCTTCACTTCTTGTTCAATGTGGAAGACCGTGCATCATTCACACCGCGTTGCAACGCCAATAACTTTTCCCTTCGTCTTCTCTAGATTGTGAATTGCCTTTTTTCCTTCGTCTTTGTCACATCCGTTTTTTACGAACTGCCACTGCTGCAATTTCCTTTACTGGTCCTGTGCAGTTAATCCCACCGTTCTGTGCAAAGCACCTGTGTGGCTGATTTTCCTTCTAACAGAGTGCAAGTTTGTTCTGTGTTGAAACCGCAGTGCGTCGCCTGACGGCGAGGATGCTGTTGCAGACAATGTTCATCGACGAGAGTGATTAAGCGTGATAACAAAGGCACAACCCCATGTGTCATTAATAACACTGGCTGGGGAATACGCTTTACAAATCAAAGTTAAAACGCTCATTAACGAGGTCGCCAGGAGAATTTTGTGCCTCCGACAAAACCAGGAATCTAATGTGCAATCAATAAAGAACTCTCCTCGTAAAGAAAAACTGCATTTCCATGCGGACAGCCGCTTTTTTGGTGCTGCAGATTTGGCTGCTGAATATCAGCGACTGTGTGTTACTGCCCGGGCAGATATGATTAAGACTGTGCTGAAGGGGGAAGTTCCACACGAGGCCGTATTTGGCGGAGTTTTCCCCCTGAGCAGCTGCTGAAACCGGCACAGCATCAGCGTCGTGTGAGCAAGCGTGGCAGTCCCCTCTTTGTTATGCAATGCTTGTCGCTACCCTCGAGGGGGTGTAACATTAGCGTTCAGACGGGAAGCCTGTCAAAACATTCTGTGCGTTTCCCAGCTCAACCCAATCCTGCGGTGTTGAGATTAATCAATTATTCATGATTCCCGTTTGGAATATCAGGATTCATTCCCGTTTTCAATTTAACACCAAACTGTCACAAACTTCTCGCTGGTTTATCCTGCGGTATCACAACTTTGCAGATCCAGAACATGCTGAACGCCCTTTCTATTTGCAATTCCGTTCCAATTTTTCCTCAATATAAATTCCGGTTGTTATTCCCTGTTACTCTTCAGCGCAAAACTGCTTTGTCATGAGCATTCACGTATACAGCAACCGTCACTTTCATCCCTTGCGTTCCGAGTAAAATGCTGCTGGCTCTGTGTCCCTTGGAGTGTAGAACAACGCAAAAGGCAGTACAGTAAGGCACAGCGTTGAACACAATTCAATCCTCGGGCGGACACTGCGTGCTATTCTGGTCGTCTTACGAGCAATGTCTTATTCAGCGTGGAGCACATGGCGAGGGAAGCAATCGTACCGATGCAGCTTAACCACTTCACTGCTGCCTCCTACGCTGCACAAAGCAACTCCTCTCCGTTGTTTCACACCATTCTTAACTGGGTGGTGCAAGGAATTTTCATGACTGCAGGAGGAACGGCTTTCATGGGTTTTGCATCGACAAGCACATGCACATAAGCCTTGCAATTTTTTGGCTTCCAAAACAATTGCTTTGCTTCCATTTTCTGGAATTATTGGTGTACAAGACAAGGGTTCCAAATTCAAATTGCAATCCCAAAATTAAAGCTTGAGAAAAGGACTTGAATTTGTCTCAAATAAAAAGTCACGCAATATTGGAAATGGGTTGCGCTTTCAAATGGTCGGGCGAAGAAACAGAAGTACAACAGGAAATTTCTGGCCTGCGACAGGTTAACTAACGTGCTGCTGCTGCCTGCAGAATCCCTGCAGCCACATAAGGGAAAGAAGCTTCGTGGACAACCAGCCAGACGGTCCACCAGACAGAACCAAACAACCTGCACAAAGACAGTCTCGCACTGGACATTCAGCCCTAACACGTGCAAGTGCACGGGACAAGTGCAGATTAAATAACAATGAGGGTTTGCGCAAAGCATGATAGTCCTGGACCCATTCATAAAGTTCAGGGGGTCACCGCCTCCCGAATATCCACAACCGGATGTCATCCATCAGTCCTGGATTTTATCCTTGTAATCGGATCAGAATGCAATAAATATTTACAAGATTTCGGTCTCTTGTCACAAAGACCATTGTCACAATTCCCGCACCAATCCCAATGATGTTGCGCGGAACCCTGAGGAACATCATTGCCCTCTTTATGAGTAACTTCCTTCATGAACGTTCAATAATTAATCAACGAAGAGCAAAGAAAGGCTCATCAGGTCAAAATCAGAAAGTCCAAAATTTGGAGAGAAACGTGGATGTATAGCAATTAATCAAAGTCCAGACGGATCAGTCTCCGGACAACAGCCTTTTTTCTCCACTTTGGCATGCAAAGAAAAAAACTGCAGGACCAATATTCAGCTCTAGGAGGTGGCCCCATCTGATGGCTGCCCCTTTCCTGGTGCAAATGTACTGGGATCAAGGTGAAAAAAGGCTGTTGTCCGGAGAGTGATCTGTCCGGACTTCGATTAATTGCTATAGTTTCCTCCACTATTGAGGCTCCCAACATTTGCAACTTTGGCACAGTGAAGCTGAAAACGCACCAAAGGCAACGAAACAATCTGAGAAAGAACTCTCCAGTGCATGGAAAATGGTGTCTTCAAAGTTCCAGAAGTAGGAACAGCATGTTTTGTGCAATAAGAACCTGAAAAGATATTTAATTTTTAGGGGGTAACTGGAGCTGCACCCCCGCCCGGAAATGTCGCTTGGAATAACCGTAACCACCCACACGCAACACACAGATAATGCACACAGAACTTTTGAGCAGAAAATCTGGTCATGTTTCCAAAGACAAACAGCAAAACTCACACCAACAGTGTTATGCATGATAGGCACAACCCTACCTTTGATGATGGAGTCATGAAAAAAAGGTGCGTATTATACGTGGGTGATTACGGTATCCCTGAACGAAACATGCAGGTTGGACTGTACAGGTGGATCTCGCTTAATCCGAATGTGGATAATCTGAATTCCAGGTTAATTCGAAGTTCTGTGGAAATCATATGCAGATGTATTTATCTGCCCACTTAATTAAAGAATTCAGCCAATTCCCGCAACACTTGGTATTACATTTTCGAATAAAGCGCGAGACACCTGTACTCAGGTCAGCGCAGTCTCTGACAACAAGCGCACCGGACAATCATTACGCGCTTGTCAGTTCCAGACTCGGCTCTCGTGTCACAACTGGCCGTATCTTTGCACAACAGCAGCAGAGACGTCCAGATGTATCAGTCCAGATGCTTGCGGTGTCTGAGTGGCCGGAACACAAACAAAGACGCATGTCAGCGTTGAGGCCATCGCAAGATTTAAGTACTAGAGTTCAGTCAAACGTGAGGACACAAACAAGTTTGCTTGCTAACGTTGAAGACATCAACTACGTTGCAGTCAAATGTTAGGACAGACACTAACGTTGCTGCGTTGCGTTTGAAATGACGTGCAAGACTTTCGCAAAGGCATCACACTGGACACGAACTGGAATTCACCTCCGGTGTGAATAGGCCTTCAGACTTACGTTTGACGCTCAAACTGCCTGGAGAGAAAACACGTCAAGGCCTTTCCACACCAAGGTTTGTGTGTCACGCGTGCAAAGTCTGTTCGCGATTCACTTGACCATGGGTGTGCAAAACGAACATGACCTTACAAGAACAGTGGAAAACACATAACGAAATTCTTGACCATGGGTGTCTTCCACTCAATCTCACACAAACACGAACATTCGTTTGCGGCTGCAAGAATTGAAATAAAACTCGCCCAGACAGTAAATCAAGATCTTGGGTGTGTTCCATTTTGTCTCATCAGACGAAACAACCAGTTTGCGTGCCAGAAAGAAGAAACACACCCAAAAGTAGCCAACATCACGCAAGGAAAAAGCTATCCTTCTTCAGAAGTTGTGCCTTTCAGGATCATGCCATTCCTGTTTTATTTTCGCAGTGGTGCCCCAATCAACACACAGCAAAAGTATTACTGACAAGAGTCCATACATAACCGTCCCAAAGAGTACCCTGAGACTATATTCACCCAAGTACAGATTGATACGTACACTTCATACCCTTTGCACAATGTCTAGAATCTACACACAGCTTCAGAGACCCCATAAAAGTCCCAGGACTCACACACACTTCATTGTCCAGATGACTTCAACCTGGCTTCCTGTTCTTTGAGAACTCAAAACCCTTTGCAAAGCGTACCTCCACTTTTGATGCTGAAATTTTGGTCAAACAGGTGCGTGTTGTTACGTTCTATCTTCCACACCAAGTAAGACCCCTTCCGAGTGTCTTCTCGTGTGAAGTGGCATGACCTCCAAGTGGCATTCATTTGCTTAAAAGCCACACCGTGGTCTGCGGGGCCAAAACCTAAACAAGGACTCGCGGCACTGCAATCTCAAATTTACGGATGTCACGTGACGGCCGCAGAGAGCACCTGAAGGTAGGCGGCCTGACCCAAAATAGACAGTTTTTGCAAGGCCACGCCATCCATTGACGCTGACGCTAAAATAGCGCAACTTACTAGTTCTGACAGAGGTGACCTGCATTATTTTACTGAAAATAGCCAAGCTCCCTTGTGCTCAAGTTGAGAAAGAACCCGGAACCCTAAAATAGCATGACATCAGCTGATAGCTGAGCTCAACAAAAACTGTCTAGTGTCTCACCTAAAATTGTGCTGACAATTTGGATCTGGATTTCAAAGAAATCGTGTCCTGCTGGGGCGGATTTCTTAACCAATCACGAAAGGGTTCCCCAGTGGTCAAAGTATTCTTCCGGACTTTTTTGTCCTTCATAAAGTTACGAACTCTCCCAAAAGTTTTTTCAAGAAATCGTGTCCTGGGGTCAGAGTGTGACCGCAGATTAAGTAAATGAAGTAGTCTGTGGTGTGACAAAACCTGATTGGAAATGAGCAACAAAAGCTGCGATTAATAGCTCTGTATACGCACCCCAATGAGTACCCCACGGCATAACCGGAAATAGGGGAAAACCAAAAATGGAAATTCAGTTTTTTTGGTACAAAATAATAGCATATCGACTAGTTTTGGCAAAAAGTTAGTCACTCTATAGGTGATTACAAATATGTCAAAACTGGTCCACAATGCATGTCTTTGACGGAAAAAACTGAATTTCCTTTTTTTGAATTCCCTATTTTCCGGTATAGCGGTACCCCAGGCACCCACCTGTGAAACCTGGAATACTTGAGGCCCAATCCACACTGATATTGCAAATTTGCGCAGAAATCCTTTGATGTTGCTTGCGTGCAGTGTGGACACACAGATTCACATCAACAGGTTCCATATTTGCTTGCCTTGTGCGTGCGCGTCCAGTGTGGATTAGACCTGACCAAGTTCCTGTGGTGACTGATGTCCACACCACCCCACTGAACACCTGCACCCACCTGTGAAGCCTGGAATTCAGATGCCGCAGACGCCATTTAAGTTCTGGTTCCGCATCAGTTAGACCCTTAGCAGATAGTTTCAGCAGTTCAACGCAGGACGCAGACGACAACCCTTCAGGTTCCTCACACTTTATCCAAACACGTTTAATTCAATATTGAACTTTATCTGGCGTTTTCAAAACCCCGTATCAGCCCCTGCAGTGATATTCTACATGCTTAATTCAAAATTCATTTGACGCCAATTAGAACTGTTTTAGACTACTCAGTTTTGTTTCAGCGGATTAAGCGTGACCCACATTTTCCCCTGGCCTGTGACCTTGATCTGAAAACTCGATTTCTTTTTGTTCAGATCAAAACAGTTCTTGAGGAAATCCTGAAAAAAACAGCATTAGCAATTTTCAACACTCCCTTGTAAAAACTTTTTACAGCTGAAGAAAGTCACTTCCTTGAATCAACTCCAACTGAACGTTATTTTTTGCATTCGGATTCAATGCAACAGGGAAAAACAACGTCAGCCTTAACATCTTAAGTTTCTTTGTTAAAACTGTCCTTTCTCATGAGCTCAAAGCACATCAAGCCAAGTTTTGTGGTTCCTATCCGAGTTGTCTAACTCTGTACAGGTGGGTCCCGGTTAATCCCAACAAACAACACCAAGCAAAAATCCTTCAGTTTACGTGAATATCAAATTAAGCATGCCATTTAACATATGAGGTTGTTTCACTTTCTCTGCTTTTCTTTCGAGTTCGTCATGAATTCCGAATAAACCTATTCGGAATAACCGGAACCTACCTGTAACACAGGCAAAACTCGGCTTGATACGTTTTGAGCACAATGAAAAATGGAACTCCAGTTTTTTCCCTAAAGAACACAGCTTGTGGACGAGTTTTGCACTTTTTGTCTGTACCTAAAGAGGACTGATCTTTTTGCCAAAACTCATGGACATCCAATTATATTTTGTGGAAAAAACTGAATTTCCATTGTTCGAAATCCCTATTTTTCGCAATTGCAGCTGTCTAATGCCTGAGGAATAACGCACACATCACGTCTCGCGTCCCGGGGTCTGCAGGTCAACACAAACTGATTGGAGACGAGTCCGCAGCCCAGGTACCTGAGCACGTACCATCCGACAAGGACCAATTAAACGGAGTGTATATTCGTGATCAAGTGTCCAGGACTATTCCTATAGAAATTCTATCTCCAAGGTGAGCATACCAGGGGATCCAGGGAAGTTAAAGACAATTCCGACGGAAAATGAACGAGAATCCACACACAGAGTGTGGCAGCCCGCAGCAATGTCCCCCACCCTATGACAACGGCCTGAAGATTGGTCCAAAACACTTTTTCCCTTTCAATGAAATCTCAGAAATGTCAGGACAGGCCCAAAATAAATTTGTTTTTGCAAATTCCACAACACAAAGAAAACTACATCTCGAAGACCCCCTCTGGCAAGATGTGGCATTTTGCAGCAAAAATCGCGGAAAGGGCCAGAAGTTTCCTGTCTTGTATTCACAAGGCCCAAAACATCAGGGAACCTTGATTCTCACCATGCCACACGTCATGCCTTGAAAGGCTTCTAGTTTCCATTTCCTTCGCATCTGCATTCTTGCTTGAATCCTGGGGCCCAGGTGTATAGACAGGAATTCATCTCATTAATTGGTTGCTGGGCCTTTCTGGGATACTGCGTCACCAACCAATGACCAGTGCCAGATGCGAATCTAGGATTTGATTGGAGGAGGGGACCAGACCTGTGAAACTCTACAGAGTTTAACACCAGAGGGCCTAGATTCTAATTTTCACCCATCAACAATTTTTCAGGTTCAGGTGGGTCCCGTTTAACCAGAAATGAAAATATGGATTCCAAATTCCTGGTAAAAAAGAAGTTCATTGGAAATCCTACTCCTCTCTCTCATGTGATAAACTGCCTGCTTATTTGGGAAATTCCGTTTATCCAAACATTTTAACCCAGGTTTTTTCTTCGAATTAAGGGGGAGGTACTTGTATTCTGGGTCATTTTTGCACAAAACTGTGAGGGTTGAAAAAGATGTGATTTTCTTGGGGCAAAAGCCCTCAGTGTGTCTGCCACCAGACATAGCCATCCAAACTACAGGTGCCTCCGCTTAATTCCAAAAAAGAAATACCAAGTGAAAATCCTTGGAATCGGGCAAATTTTGAATTAAGCACGCAGTTTAACACAAGAAAGATATAATTTTGATTTCCAGAAGATTTCTTCAAATAAACCGGGAATTTCTATTGTCTATATTCGGATAAAACGGGACACACCTGCAAGAACGTGCACCAAAACCATCATTCCTGGCCAAACAACCACCAGACACGTTCGGGTATCATCTCTCAGGTAGGAGTGGGAACAGTAAACCGTGCACAGACCCACGGAAGGCAAATATTGCATCTACGGATTCAAAACCTACGCAAACAGAACACAACTCCTACTTCTGCATGGTTTTCATCAAAACTTTGGAAAGATAAATCAGAAATATGCACGAAGTGTTTTGCAAACCAGGTTTTGTTCTGAAAAAAGTTTGCCAAGGTTCTTCCCGAGATGCCTAATGCCCAGTTTGGACCCAACACACAAAATCCAGCAAAACCTGCCAAAAGCAAAACACCTTACTAAAAGGGTCTGTCCAGGACATCAGGACTCATGGGTAGCTCCGCTTTCAGGCGTAAAACAGCCGGAAAATGCAAATCACGACTGATACCATCACGTAACAATGCAATGCCGGGCCAGGGGAGGGTCAGCTGCGTGGGGGGTCAGCCCTGTGGGGGGTCAGCCACAACGACACGTACATGACTCCATAACGCCGTTCTGACTTCGTCGCGCTCGGCCTAAAAAACAAAAGCCCCAGTCGCAGTTGCCGGAATAAAATCTCACTCACCGACCAATTGCAGAGACCGGATTTCTTCCTGTATTTCCACATGTCTATCAGAAATCTAATTCCAGGATGCAGGTCATTGGGCCTGACAACTTCCACTACACACGCCCATAAAAGACAGCACTTGTCCCAGTTTGTTGGAAGGCACTCCAAAAACGCACAAGTACACGCCTAAAAGGCACGTGTTTTTGGAGACTTGCTTTTTTTCCAGTGCTTCACAGTCTTGGCCGTGCTTTCAAATTCAGGACACTGCACGCCCACCAGAACCAGTACTTGTTCCAGTATGTTGCTGTCTTCCCGGAAGATACATGAACACAGATACTTGCACCCAATCAGCTCTGGTAAACAATCACGTTTGTGGTCGATGTTATAATTGTGTTTGACGCGTGATATGGGACATTGTTAGGTAAAAAACAAAGATAGCGTTCTGTTTTGAGCCGCGCAGCTGAAACAGCGCAACGACCGAAAGGAGTCATGAAAGAGCATTATTCTTGTGG
>JAAUYG010279677.1_pt1 | contig 15751 bp, 11 predicted proteins | sample 7278091 | NCBI WGS metagenome assembly JAAUYG01 (sample SAMN14350201, study PRJNA611818) | marine sediment metagenome | isolation source: surface marine sediment (0.6m) | place: French Polynesia: Moorea | collected 2018-08 | reverse complement strand
TAAAATTTGTTAAAATTTCAATTTTCAAAATTTCAAAAATCCCAAACGTAGTTTTGTGAGGACCATTAGGAAGAAAATTCAGGAAAAGTTTAATAAAACTTTTGGCTGCGATTTGTAGGAGGAGTAGCGTTTTGAAAGTTTCACTTCCATTGGGTCTCACGTTAACGAAAACGTATAAAATTTGTTAATATTTCAATTTCAAAAAGCCCAAACGTAGTTTCGTGAGGACAATTGGGAAGAAAGTTCAGAAAAGGTTTGAAAAACTTTCGGCTGCAATTCGTAGAAGTAGCGTTTTAAATTTTCGCTCTCATAGGGTCCCATGTTAACGAAAACGAAAAATATTCGTAAAAATTAAAAAAGAAAATAAAAAATGAAACAAAAGTCTGAGCATATGGCCCAGGGGAAGCCACAACTAAAATTTGAAAGAAATCCACGCAATAACTTCAGAGATAATCGATGCCACAGACGGACGATGACGTAGTCAAGCAGAGCTAAAAAGCGCTACATAATGTCTTCTTCTACAGTTATGATTCTTTTCCTACCAAAGTTTTTACATGTGTTTCCTGTGGCAGTCCGCAAAAAGCTGCTTCTTTGACGTTTTGTTTGAAAGTAAATCTAAAAATTTTGAAAGCAGATCGAAATTTAACATTATGACCAATGGAAAAATAAAAAAAGGCTGTTAAATCAAACATATAGCTGGCTGTAGAACGAAACGGGTTGGAATGTGGGACTCAGTGACACTAGTAACACACATTTACGATACCTTTCACTTCGTAGTGTTCAGGGTCATTTTGGATCATTCGGTGCACTTGTCACAACGTGTCCTGTAGCTCGAAAAGGGGAGTTGGTCGTGGAACGGGGTGAAAACATTTGGGACACGGGAACACTAGTAACACTTATGCATGGTACCTTTGACCTTGTACTGTTCACGATCATTTTGTGGTATTTGATGTCTCAAAATGGCGGCTTGCCGTAGAATGAATGGATTAAAATTTGGCACTCTGTGACACTAGCAACATATTTATTTGGTCCCTCTGACCCTGTAGCATCTGGGACTCGGGACACTAGTAACGCTATCTCTGTATATATGGTGGTGGTGGTGGTGGTGGTGGGGGGGGTGACCTTTTAGTGTTCAATGTCATGTCTGACTCATTGAATGTTTCAAATTGGTCTGTAACTCTAATAGGGCTGGGAGCATAGCGAAACGGGGTGAAATTTGGGACTCAATGACACTAATATTACATATAAGTTGTACCTTAAAGTTTGATCTTGTAGTGGGCTAATTCGCTTTAGGGTCATTCAGTGTAATTATTTCAAACTTGGTATGATGGAATATTTGTGTGATGTTTCAATTCCTGTAACTTCCACTGTCGTTTAGGAGATCCTGAAGGTCCATGGACCTCTTGCTATACTATTTATCCATAAATCACTGTATAGTGGAATAAGTTAAAAAAATATACAAGTCTCGTGACCTTTTGTGACCTCCATGCATCCTTACTTTTCACTTGGTAATGTTTAACAATAATATGCCACAACATGTTAGTGAGGTGATTGCAGAGTTTGATGCACATTTGATGTTGCTTTTCGATCCTGCATGCTTATGACCTTTCAGATGTAGTCAAAGTCGAAGGACACAATGACATATTCTGAGAACTCATGGAAACCTCGTCAGCAACGTTCTGTCGTATTCTGAGCATTAGGTTGCGCTATTTCTGAACTACAGTGCTTGGAAGTTCTATGACCTTTATTTTGCCTTAAAAGTCATTCAAGGCCAAAGGTTACACTGTGAAATCCCACCAGCAACAACCTATTAGACTTATCCAATAACTGAACCACAATGTGCCTTCGTTTCACCAGGCACTAAAGTTTTCGGTGGGTGCTTTCGTGTGTCTATAGCTACACCAGGTATACTGTAAAGCTGCCACAGCATAATACCTTTAAAGATCAGTAAACCAGTGTAAAAAGTTCCTATACCTCAGATTTAATGGCCTAAAATACCGCTCTAATTGCTGTCTTGCTCACAGGGACGGTTCTCATAGGGCTTCTGCCTTGCACAAAACAAATAGGATGGGGAAATGGCTTAGCCGAAGTGTTGGTACCAATATCCCTGGCATGTAGGTTCCATATTTCTATTTGCCACCACGGCTAAGTGAGCTGTAAGAAGTTATTTATAATAATCTCCGCCTTTGAATCTTCTGCCAAAATGCTGCCGTCTCATAAAGTGCGACTTAAGTGAAAATGCAGTTGGCAAGAATGAGAAACAACCCCTCTTTCGAGACGGGAGGTGGGCCACTGGGCGTATTGTGGCTGTAACCCGTAAATAGTTATGTGTTGTGAGTTGTTGCATAATTGGCCTATACGCCGCGGGTTTCAGGTCCAGAGCGGGGCTTTGACTGACAGCGAACCTGGCGGCATAACTCAGGGTAACATCATGTCAGACATCCTGCCTCACTGCCTCCTTCCCTTGTCTTGTACATGTCAGCCGCGATTTAAAAACACCAGCGTTTCTTCATAACTTTTGTCTTTTTTTCCTCCCCCGGTCCGCTAGGACTCTCTCCCGCCTTGTGGCAGGCCCGGGGTCCCGGAACCCTGCACGCTACCAGGATGACATATCGGCGACCGCTACCTCTCCCCGCCAGGACGTCAGCGGCCGCCTAACGGGCTACAAATTTATGTTCCGTTGCAAGGCGCTGAAACCGGGACCCCGGCGTTTATATTGAAGTCAATGAGAGACCGGGCCCCGGGGTTTTGAGGAGAGCAATCTTCAAGAGCGCCTATCGGTGCTAAAATAAAGATAACGTTTCTTGTTATTGGAAACGAGAGCGAGCATGTGTCGACAGGAGGTGGCAGGGGACTGGGGCGGTCGGGGGCCTACCCCCGCCAGTCTCCAGGGCCCTGTCTCCACCCACACTGGCTCTCCCCCAACCGCCAGCCCCACGACCCTGGGATCTGGTCAGCGTGGACGCTCCTCCGACCTCACGGGTTTCCCCTGCCTGGCGCGACCCCGGAAGAAATGGGTAGCGGGTAATCTTACGGGAGGCTGGCGTACATCAAAGCCTTTACCTGGCGCGATGTTTGCCTTGTATCAAGTCTATTTATTCGAGGGGCTTGTTGTCAGTTTGGCTCACACTGGAGACCCAAACAGGTGTAAGCTCGGCCCAGTACCCATCTATCTTCTGCTTTCCTCACCGAAACGCAAGGGTTTTGCGTTACTTTTCCTATTTGCTTGCTTTTCCTCGCCTAAAAGTGATGCAATCTTAAATCGAGATAAAGAATGTCTCCCGTTAAGTCCGGATTTAGCCCTCGGGGCTCGAGACGAGAACCGCGACGTGTATATTTAATTATGGAGGCCTGGAAGGAGCAGTGAAAACACACCGAGGTCTAATCTCGCCTAGTAGAGATAGCTGATCAGCGAGGTTTATGTTTTGCGAGCTTCAGCCCAAACTTCCTGAAGCCGGCGTAATTATATATTGCTGTGGCGGGCAGGTTGTCGGAGTGGCTGCTACCTGCTGTAGTGCCGGCGATTCCAGGTATGTGCCCAGTCCGTGCATGTCGAGTCACACATACCAGACAAAGGGATGCAATCCCGACCCTTCGAAAACTGCGTCCGGGGTACACGAGGATTGCCGTAGCGGCTATTACCGGTAAACAAGTGGCTAACCACTTTAGCATCCAGTGTGTACATTGACGAAATCACAGGAAAAAATGAATACGATAAAATGTACAGTCTGTATACATTGAGATAGTACTTCTGGGCCATACTGGGGCTGTAAGCTGTCCCAATGATGACGTTTTCCAATATATACGGTAACAAATAGGACAATGCCTCCTATAAGATGGCACCGCTTTATATCACCGATCTCTCAGTCTGACCGTATATTTTTCGCAAGCCTAAAGAGGACCATTCAATATGGTGCATATCAGTTACTGCGGGACCACAAATTAAGGCCCCTTTCAGACCTCAAGTTTACTCACGAAACTCCAAGTATCTCTGCTGGACCGTGTGGGCAACCTCTGTTCCCTACGTATAGGAAACCTACTGTACATGTATACGTGCCATCACCGTATCGTGATATAGGCAACGCAATCTGAGCACTGCACCGGTGCCACTAGACTAGTGTCCTTGGCAGGTTGTGTTATGTGTCACCTATACCGTGTTAGGGTGGTACCTTAGGTCAACCTACTGTACTTGGGCCACCTACGGGCTACATCCCGCGTTCAGGTGATGCCCTAAGTAATGTGCTGAAACTGTGCCACCTAAATGCAATGTAAGATAGGTGGTACCCTACGCAATCTACTACACTTGCGCCACCTATGAGCCGTGTTAGGCTTGTACTTTACGGGTGCCCTATTTCACCTGAAGCACCTACGTTCCTTCTCAGAATTGAATCGTAAGCAATCGACTGCACCTATGCCACTTGCATACCATGTTAGAATTACCCTAGGGGTCCACGTGCCCCCCGCCACCTATCATACCGTGTTAGGCTGGTACCTAGGCAGTCTGCTGCACTTATGCCACTTTCGTACGTGTTAGACAGGCATATTAGGTAATCTGCTGTACTTGTGTCACCTACATGCACCATGTACCATAGGAGAGCCCACTATACCTTGTTTCAACTGCGTACAATATTAGGTTAGTACTCTAAGCAGTCATCTCTACATGTATACAACGTACGTTCCGTGCTAGGCTGGTACCCTATTACCTAGGGTACCGGCATCGGTTCTACGTATCATGGACAACCTAATGCATTTGTGCCACTCACGTACGGTAGGCACCCTAGACAATCTCAGCACCTCTTGCATTTACGTACGGTGTTAGGCTGGTTCTCTTGTGTCACCTATCTATTATGTCAAACTAGCATCCTAGGCAATCTGCTCGACATTTACCATGCACCCACCTACCATGTTACACTGATAGCTAAGTGATCTACTACATATGTGCCAGCTACGTAAGTTTGGCTGGTACCCTAGACTGGTACCCTAGCCTAGACAACCATGCAGCTGCCTCTGTACAACCTGCGTGCCATGCACGTACGATACTCTCCTGCCTTTTTGGGCTTTTTTGCAGCCAACTTCTGGATCACCTGTGTACTGTGTTAGGCTGGTACTCGAGGTCATCTTTTGTACCCCCATGCCACCTATGTATTTTGTAAGACTGATACCCTAGACAGCCTGCTGTCACATGTGCCGCCTACCTACGTTGTTAGGCTGGTACCCTCTACAATGGACTTATATGTGCTACGTAGTACCATGTAAGTTAGGGTGGTACACTAAGTAACCTAATGCATCCTCTTTTACCCACGTACCATATTAGAGTAGAACCCTACGCAATCTATTAATTCTACATGGACCACCTACATACCGCACCGTGTTTTTTAGGAGTATACCCTCCACAATCTACTGCACCTGCGACACCTATATAATTATACGTACCGTGGTAAGCTGGTTCCCTAGCTCAACTGACTGTATTTGCGCCACCTATGTCCATTGATAGGCTGGTACCCTAGGCAATACTGCACGCTTATCTTTTCCTGCAGGATTCTTTAGTTTCCTCTAGAATGTAGTACTTCAGTACTATCTCATGTGTACGTGCAGCTAGCGTACGTTATTGTTACAACATGGGAGCTTTGTATTGCATTTTTTTTTTTTGCTGCATGCTTTGTTTTATGCAGATGTTATAAAGTGTACAACGTGTGCATTTTCATTCCTTACGGCACTTGATGTGACCAGTGCGTAGTTGTTGCTATTGTTTATTTTTCTTGTACCATGGCATGAAGCACCATTTTATTTGGCACTAGTAAATGAATAGAGGCGATATGTGTTCACAACATTGAAATGCTCTGGACTACTACTGTACAGCTATTACTACGACTACTGCTGCTGAAGCTGTGTTTAATAGTGGTAGTAGTAGTAGTAGTAGTAGTAGTAGTAGTAGTAGTAGTAGTAGTAGTAGTAGTAGTAATAGTAGCAGTAGTAGTAGTACTAGTAACAGCAGCAGCATTTGGTGGTGGTAGTAGTAGTAGTAGTAGTAGTAGTAGTAGTAGTAGTAGTAGTAGTAGTAGTAGTAGTAGTAGTAGCACCAGTACTATGCTACTATTGTGCACAACGTTGGGACTAGAAGGTACACTGGGGTGCCATGACGTCGACCAGAAACAAATGCACAAGGATGATGTGTCCAGTATCAGACAAACACCTGTTTGCAATTATTCAATGATTTACTGTCACATAATTTAATATAAGTTATACAAGGAAAATCACAATTTCACAGGAACAAGAGTAAAGTGTTGGCACACGTGGCTGTGGAACAAAGATGGGAGTGTGGCTCCGAAATTCACTCTCTCAGTTCATCGTTCATACATCCACACTCAACCAGATCCAACCTAGGAAGGGAATACTATACCACATTATACCAGACATCCCATATTATACCAACAAAACTTTCTTATGTATAGCTGACACCATTTAGATGCATTCGTTTTGATCGATGTAACATGGCAGCTTAGCGTCTGATGTCATCAAAATTAATCAACCTCATGAGCATGCGACAAACGTGTGTGACCGCCCCAGACCGCCCGCCTCAAGTATCATGCACACTATATCCTTGGATTCCACTGGCTGCATGGGGAGTTTCGCCAGGAGTCAATGCCGGGGTTCCAGGTTGTTGGCTGGAATTGTTCTGTATGGAGAGATCGTCCATTCTGGTCACACCGACCAGAGAAGGCTACCCACTCGCTATCATCTGTAGCTCTGTCAACATCCCATAATGTCATCCATGTCTGCAGTGTCGCCGGCTATAGCCACAGCCACTCCTTGCTTCTGTCACCAACTGCTGCTAGCGTCTCAATACCACCTGAAATATCACCAAAGCCAGCGTGTCAGTTATATATAGAAGGACATATATAGAACAGCACGGACACATCGACTAGCCCAACCATACGTAAACCTGATGTTGATCATTGGTTTGCATTTTATGGGGTTTACGTATATGAGTATAGCAGCAGATATATAGGAAAGTCAAAACCGGACATACAGGAGACGTTTCATACCCCCAGACATATAATAGGCAGGCGACTTATTTAGTGTAGTCACATCGTAACATACTGAGTGACAGCGAGATCGAGAGTGGCACTAATGTTCAATTTGTAGTTATCGCCATTAAAGTTTAATTATAATAATAATTATAATAGTTCAAAATAACTGTGACGCTTGTAATAATGTAAAACGTTACTGCGCTATGAGCTAATTAATGCCATCGTCTTAAAATTAAATTTTCTTACATTTTCGTGGTCATACAAACGATACAGAAACTCGCAATTTTGCCTTTAACCCTACCCTATATATGTATGCCGTTTTGATCACACGCGACACTGGGGATTATTCTTTTAGAAAATAGCCTTCAGGACTGAGCTGAATGGTTTGGTCTAAAAAAAGTCAACTACAATGTGCACTTGTAAAACCGAATGTTAAAGGTAAAATATCACGCTTTCAAAATTTTCAACGTATCTAAAATGAAGAAAGGCTACTTTTTAGACAAGATCAACTAAGATTTTGTCTTTTAAGATGCCGGTAAGTTGGTAGTAATGTTTTTTTCTAAAATTGTCGTTGTTTTGGAGTCCAACGTCCCTTTCGGCAACGGTCACCGGCGTTACTACCCGAATGTCTATTGTCTATATTATATTTTTGTAAGTAACCAATTCGGAGACGCTCAGAAACCCGCGTGGGCGAATCGTCTTCTTTTGTCCATTTTTTAAATATTAAATTTCCACCAATTCCAACCCGAATATTTCTAGGAAGGAACATCTGATTTGGGCTCCCAATTTCCTGTTAGTCACCGGCGTTTGCTATAGCTAATAGTCATACTCAGACAAAGTGATAACTATTGATACGTGCATGAGTTGAAGAAAACCAAGAAAATGGATACTTACTTACCACTCAACCCCGAGTGGAGGGCGCTCTCGTGATGTGACGTCAAACTTGAGGCCAGTGGGTCTGGATAACGGCTATTCCAAGTGTCCGTCGCCACGTGTTTATTAAAAGCGTCACACTGTCCGCCAAAGCGGCTGCCCGGAAGCAGGGCGCCGTAATGAGCTGCCGGATTGAACCGACTGGTTCCGGGAACTGCCGAGTAGGCGAGATCGTGCATGCCATGTGTGGAGTAGGAGTGGGCCTGGGAGGAGGTGAAGGGATACCGCCACGGGTCCTGACTCAGGGAGCTCATACTGTGGAAGGACGACGCCATGTGACAGTAGGGATCCGTGGTGAATCCCGGCAGATCCTGATAGCTGGTGCCGGCCAGGGAGGAGGGGGGAGGCTGGTAGTGACTGTCCCAGAACGAAGGGGGAAAGTTCCTCTGCGACATCGGGGACGGCTCTGGAAGGGACAGCGCGGGACAATGACGTCAGAGATGGTACATAACGGTCATCTGCTACACTTAATGGAGACAACATCTTCCGGGATCTAGCATGTTTACTGTGTTATACTGCGATTTACCAGTTGCGACTATTAAAAGGAAACCTATATGTCCCATTGAAAGCTCTAAAAATTGCCTTTAAGGAAGCATTTATTAATTTGTTAATGTTTGTAATCTCATCCCTTTGACACTTTCTGGATTTTCGATGTCTTTGTGGATATGACCAGAAACCTATCCTGCATACCGTACCTTTCCTGGTCCCGGCTGTCTCTGTGGCGGAGTAGCCAGTCCCGCCGCCGCCGCTTCCGCTGCCGCCAGTTCCGCCGCCAGGCTGGTTCAGAGCCCGGCTGAAATGGTCGTCCACGTTGCTAGAGATGTCTCCAGAGAAGTACGTCACAAGGACACAGTTAGCGCTGAGGTATTGGGCGTTCCTGGGCTGGGAGTCCTTATCCTGGTCATCGTCGTTCTTCTGGAGACTGGTGGTGGGGGCCGAGGTCCGGGTGCTGCCGAGGGGAGAGGACCCGCACAGAGGGGGACCGCAGGTCGGGGAAGGGCCGCCGCTACCTTGACTGCTGCTACCCCCGCCGTCCAGGGGATCAGGGTAACAGCGGACGTCCGGATATCGGCTTGGGGTGTACTTCTGAAAATAATATAAGATACAAATACAGGCTTTGGCATAGATAACAAAAAAAGCATTAATATAGTTGACCTGATATACTGGTATTCACACTACGTGCAGCAAAGTGTTACACCCAAACCTCTCATACTCAGTGTATATTTAGCCCGACGTTAAATCCTATATATACTTGCCTTTAGCTAACACAAGGACATGTTCAATGCAATATTTGTGCATGAAGCAGGAAAATTTTCGTTATGTTGCTTATACGGACGAAGTAGCTATATAGATTGGCTTGCGCTGACGCACTGTGCTCCGATGGTATTAAAAGTGCAAACTTGGAAAAGGAAATATTTTAAATATGAGAAAGTGTCTTACTTGTCCGTGCATATAAATTGAATAACACAACGCAAATAATGGACTCTGGGATAGCGTTTCACACTAGAAAAACTTATTATGTTAATTATCAATTAAAACTTGTACATATCACAATATGAATACTAACTGCATGGAATAGCCTTCTAAGCGCAATTTGATAAGACGCAACTTTATGCATTAGTTGTATAAAGTTCAGAACGCACCTCGAGCTCTAAGCCTCTAACTAGCAGACATGTTTTTTGACTCCATCATGTAATCCATGACTGAGTCTTACTGACCTTGAATGGGTCTAGCGAGTGTCCGACGGTGGTGGCTGACCTCTGGGGATATGCGAAGTAGGAAGAGTACGGCTGATACATGATGTCCACGCTCATCGTGCCACGCCTGACTGAACTCCGACCAGAATACACACAACCACACACACTCACAAACTCGTCTCCGCTATCTCAGACGTCTGGGGGAAAAGATGTTATCCACAGCCTTGTCTAAACCAAGTCTGGAGTGCATCGGGATGTTCCCACGAGTTATTGGCACGGATGATCGCCTTCTTCCCTGCGTTGCTCGACTCGCGAGAAAGGTGGGCGGAGCTTCCCGCCGCGAAGCCCCGCCCTCCCTGATACAGGCTCGATCCCAGGCAAACTTCGTCTGCTGAACGATGAATCCCCGGGATGAATCACAGAAAGTGCCATAGAGACTCGAGAAAACATAGGGTAATAGATGGTAATTACTGACCAAGGACTTTAATTATCGATTCGTGGAAGTATAACATTCTGCTTCGGATATCTTAAATACCAGGATTTTCACTTTAAAACAATTTAAAATATTTTGCCCGGAGCAGGCAGAAAACAAACAGTTGCAATCTGTCAAAATTTGTAAACGATTTCGCACGCGTGCACGAATGGAGCCACATGTTACTAAGGTAATTTAGATGGGGGAGGAAGACATAAATTCTGAATTATGAAGCACCCCGGCACAAGGAATGAGTGAGATTACTTTGGACACGTGCTGGATGCAGTTTTGTCACATAACAACTTACACAAAGATTTCCCTCTGGCATCACTTTCGTTTGCGGTTGGCTGTAGCTACCAAACCAAACCAGTGTTTCGTATCTGGCTACTTCAAGGGGATTGTTGTGGTTTTTCCCCACAATTTTTTGTAAGAAACGCCGCCTTGGCGTGTTATATAAGCAAATACAACACTTGATTGGTCACGCATACTAGCGTACCGGGGTGTTCCACTCTGCTAGACGCCTGGATACTGGGCCTAATATTATTTTTTCTTTTTCTTTCTTTCTTCTATCTTTTTCTTTCTTCTTCTTTCTTTCTGTTTCTTTCTTGGTTTCCACCATTCTTTCCATTTCTTTCTCTTGATTTTGCTTTCTCTTAGTTTTGTATACCATTCCTTTCTTTTTATCATTTCTCTCCTTTCATTTCCTTTCTTTCTTTTGTCTCTTCTCTGTTTCTTTCTGTTTCTTTCTTCTCTTTTTTCTTCGGTTATTTCTTTATTCCCTTTTCTTGTGCTTTGGTCTTTTCACAAGAACTCTCCTTCCGCTTCTTATTCTGAACCCGTGATGACATGTGGCTTGAGGGCAAAGCACAACCGAACGCTGGCCTGTTGTTACAAGGGGTAACACTTGAAAGCCATTATGGATGAAGACAACTGCCCAACGAAGCGTATCAGAGACGAGCATGCAGAGGCGTGAAAAAATAACTAGTCGTTTTACACATTTTTTTTATTGTAGGTCTAGTTAAACTGGACAACTCTCTTTCACCCCAATATCACCCCAACCTCAGCAAGGCCGGTAGATCGGTGCGCCACACTGGGCGTTTAATTGAGCAATTAAATTGTGCAATGATTCTGACAAAAGATAAGCGATATTATAATGAATTTTATTATTTTGGTCTAACATAGGGAGCATGGTACTTTCGTTATAGTTCAAGAGCAGTTGCCAAGAGTTGCAATCCCTGTCGTTAGGAGTTAGTTGTCTTCGAGTCACACTCGCTGTCACTGTACTAGAGCAAGGTCAAGACTCAAATTTTGCAGAACGCTTTGCTGCAGCCTTTCAGCTCCAGGATCAGCCATTGTCTCATTAATCATAGCTGGCGGCGGCGCTCCGAACATGGATTGCCTCCACAATATGCTTCTGCCAGACTGCAGCTGCATGTCGTCCCCTGCTCTCCGTAGACACGTGTCTACTCAGCCATTCACGCCCCGATGGACGAGGCGACATTTCATTTAGTGCTAAAAGTTACAATGATAGGCGTAGCCTCTTCGCGGCACCGTGAAAAAAAGGCTCGCCGCCCCTCCCAGGAAAAGCCGGTCTGGGTGTGAAACTTGCTGGGGCTCACTGAGCAAGCCTGGTCGCTAGTTGTTGCCGAGACAAGCGGACACAATGAAGCCGACCTGGTGGCTGGCAAGCCCTGGGTGTAAATCAATTAAACAGATCATCTCCTTGCTGGGGCTGGGGAAGCAATAACGATTCATTACAGTTCATCGTTCCGCGAACAAAAGCGACGTCCAACACATGCTCACAAAGGGACGCGAGCGGATACAATTATCTCGCGGCGTGATTGGAGTCCGGGGCTAATACGAAGGTTGATTGATGCCGTGCGGGGGTCGAGTCAAGTGGCACTCCGTCATTTGGTGAAAGGCGAGCATAAAACAAGCCGGGCCTTTATTGAAACGTGGTCCACTCATTGCGAGACATGATTCGCCCCGACTTGGTAACGCTTATGTAGGACAACGTTACATCACGTCGTCACTACGTCATGACGGGGTACTAAACGGCCAGCAAAACGTTCTGGCGAGCCCCTATATGGCTGGAAATGGGCGGCGTGGGGACGCGACACCCTAACGCCAGTGTGATGTGCGTAATAAATAACAAGACTGAATCTGGCCGGCGAGTGAGTGAAACAGCTAGAACTGACACACCCCAGGCGACAAGTTAGGAAGTCACTACACTTCAACGGGCTCGAATAAAGTCTGCTAACGACAGCCTTGAATAGAAATACGTTATGCTGAAAAAGATTTGAAACCTTCACTAGCAGTGGCTCGAGTAAATACGGTTGGCGGTTTGTGTTAGAACGCTTTACAATCAACATTGTACTGTTATGCAACTGAGTCAGATGCCCAGGGTGACAGATCTCATGTACTAGCTAAGTATGGATAAATCATCAGTTGCAAAGTTTATGTTAATCCACAAAGCCACCTCAAGTGCCACCTGTGACTTTGTAGGTTAACATAAACTTTTTTTTTTGCATCACGACTGGCTCAATTATTGAAAAAAAAAAAAAACATCATAGATTTTTCACAGTTGACCGCAAGGCAATGTTTGCTGTTTCCACAAATGCCGGGAAAGAAATGGACAGTAGTAAATGACACTCTTCGACGGAACGGATTATACATGTATTAGCGATTCACCGCGAACACTCGGCGCACAGACATTCATTGATCAACATTTTTTTAAAAAAATATTTTATCAAGGTGTAAGATAACGAAGTCACATTACGAGGTATCGAGATAGTATATCGAGATGTCGAGATAAGGTGATAATACCTCTACATATGAAATCGAGGCCTAGAGATCAGGATTTTGAGAAAGGATAGCCCAAATCCATGTATCTCGAAATTATCATCTCGAGAACGGTCCTACCTCGAGATCTTGAATTCTATCTCGAGATCCTATTTCAAAATCTTAACAAGCCGATCTTCAGATACGATGTGAAAATCTCAAAATCACGATCTCGACGTCCAACCTCGAGATCCCGAGATATGATCTCGTTATCATGATATAAAAATGTTTAACTAAACGAATTATTTGGATATGCTAAATCAGCCAATATATGGCCCAACTGGAAATTTTCAATGTCAAGATCCTGCTGATCTCGAAATCTCGATATCATGTGGGAATCTCGACATGATAATCTCCAAAACTCATCTTAAGGTCTTCAGCTTTTATGTCGATATTTTGAATGATTTCGCAATAGGACGTCGTTACCTAAAGATAAAAATGTTGAAAAAGTCAGGCATCAATAATCATATTGTAATTTGAGACTTTCGTCTGCCGGTTTCACTCTTGCAATCGGTGGTTAAGAATGTTACCCATTCTTGAATATGCTATCTCAAGATAACGCTGTAACATCTCGAATACCTCGAGTTCATCATCTCGAGATCCTAACTGCAGCTCTCAAGTCGAGATGATGATCTCGCGATCCACTCCAGAACTCAAAACCTATGTCGTCTCGCGATCCACTCCAGAACTCAAAACCTATGTCGAGACGTCGAGATCTATCTCAAGATCCCTAGTATGTCGAGATCTCGAGATAGTGTCACACTACTTGAAATAAAATGTTTAAAATGTATAATGTCGGATGTTTTACATCAGCCATCACAGTAAATAGTGCAATTACGAGTTATAACATTAATATTATACGTTATTCTTGTCGACAATTCAGGCTATAACTGCAACGAATGGCCTTCCAGTGACCTTCAACTCTCAGGCCAAACGTGCCGTAAATTTATGCACATACATAGCCCGAAAGTATCATCCGTTTCCACCATATCTAAAAGGCATTGTTCATAGGCCGTAGGGAGCAAACGGCATGTTTGACTTTTATATACAGATACAGTACATGTACCCATCAACTGATCTCAGCCTGGCTCACTCAGAGCTTGGTAAATTAGACTAAGCTAGTATACAGTATTCAAGTTTGTGAGGTAATTAATGAGCACGACACAGAACAATCATCCCCTTGCTGGTTTTCTCCGTAACAGTCTGTCAATCATCTGCGCTGCACGACAGGTATTCGAGGTCGGAGAAAACATTGAATATTTCTCTGATTACCTCACCAGACAACACGTCTATCGCGTACGGGACAGGAATGAGAAGGGCGGGGGAGAGAATGGAGACCGGAGGTCGGGCTGTTTTTAGCGGAAGTTAGGCAACAGGTCGTATTTTTCACCTCTCTCTCCCACCTGTCCCAGACGAGGAATGATAACGCGTCCGGTGGCTTTAATGTCCACAGGTAAAAAGATAAGTGTTACCCAAACACTACCTGAGCCCAGGTAAACAGACCTCCCGATCTTGCATGTGTGGGGTACATCTTGCGTCGGCGCGGGAGGCCGAGCTATACGATCTGTTGTTGCTACGCTAAAGATCGAACCCGGGAGCGATTTTCGCCGTCGCAGTCCATCGTTCTGTATATTATCGCCCACACCCAGTTTTTGCCATGGCTGCATGCAGTGGCGAAGCGCCTCAGTGGTGTTTCTATCTTCCAAAATGCATTCGGATGCAGGATATTTCCTAAAACGACTGCATGTTTACAGCAAAAGTCGGTAATACGATTTCCGATAATATAGTTACACAAGACATTATGGCATTGGAAAATACCTAGAGTAATTTGTTAAAGCTGGTCCTTTCTAGGATATTTTCCAGGTTTTGAAAATTTCACAGCGGCACAATTAATTGGGCACTCGAAGCACTCTTGAATGTACTGAGCCGGTGATCATTGAAAAAAAGAAGAAAGAATAGCAGCAGCAGCAGCAACAACAACAACAATAACAACATCAACAACAGCAACAAAAAGGAGATATCATCTCCTTGAGGTTCAAATTGAAGCAGACGATATGATGGTCTAATATCTCAATATGTCGGATTCCTCAAACAGCAGCAATTATGAATTAATTAAGTAATAGCTGTGTTCATTTCTACACAGTAATATAGAGGTAATCGACAGCCAAAGTGATAGATGGCAGCGAAGTGCGTGCGAGTCCCGGGGGACTGCGAAAAACCGAACTGATTTGAGAGGTCGAGTCGACTGGGGGTGAAAGACACTATTATTAAGTCTTAAATGGGGCTGGAATACGAAAACAAACAACTGCAAGCCTCTAATGGACTGTGCGAACCAATGAAGTGAGATGTATACAACGGAACAGCCCGCACCTGATCCCGAAAGTACCTATCAGCAAATCAACACCCATTAGCTGGTGTGTCTGAGTTCGTACGAGATGAACCGGAGCTTGGTACTCAAACGCTTTGTACTAAATCTCTGGATATCTGCCATGGTCGAGGTAGCGAGTAGTTGAATCAGCCTGGCAAGTTTGAACTACTACAGTGTACTACTGCTCCTCCCCTCCTCCTCCCCCTCCTCTCCCTTCTCCTTCTGCTCCTCCTACTCTCCCTTCTCCTCCTCCTCCTCCTCCTCCTCCTACTACTACTACTACTACTACTACCACTGCCACTACTACCACTGCCACTACTACTACTACTACTACTACTACTACTACTACTACTACTACTACTACTACTACTACTACTACTACTACTACTACTACTACTACTACCACCAC
>JAAUYG010247829.1_pt1 | contig 15752 bp, 18 predicted proteins | sample 7278091 | NCBI WGS metagenome assembly JAAUYG01 (sample SAMN14350201, study PRJNA611818) | marine sediment metagenome | isolation source: surface marine sediment (0.6m) | place: French Polynesia: Moorea | collected 2018-08 | reverse complement strand
CAGCAGCATTTGTTCCTGACAAAAAGAAATGTCGAGCAGTCATTTTGCGTTCCATATCGTGTGATAGAGGTTCGACCTTTCTGTTCTAGTATCTCCAAACAAAACAAATTGCGGAACTGTGTTTTGCCATTCGTTCTCATGAGAAACACACGTTCATCATACACCTCACATGCATTTACCTTATCATTCATCCAGGTTTCAAAGCTTTCGCATTCTCTGAAGAATCTGAACAATTTGATGGCATCTTCCAAATGCTTGCGTCTTGCCTGGAAAACATAAGGCACAATCGTTTTTTCTTTGGTGAGAAATGTCTTTCTTTCGTGCATCAACAAACAAAGACCTTTTCAAGTTCATGTACAGCTACAACTGCATGTTTCCGAAAACTCATACCTGAGCTGACGTGCATAATTTGTTGTACGTCGTGTTGATGGTCTGCTGCCGCTGTTCGACGTTTTCTCTGTCAAAATGCAAGTTCGCCTGGGACCTCACTGCAAAATCAAAAGAAACAATGTGCGTTGCTTTCAGCGAGGAATGTTGCACAGAATGTAGCTACATCATACCATTTTTGTTGTTTGATATCTCTCAAAGAGGAGAAGAACGACCCGTGAGAGAATGGCACTTGTGGGTCAGGTTTTGCAGAAGCCGTGTCACGAGAACGCAAAATGCACTCGGAATCAATCTCTCTCTCAATGATCACAGACAAACAAGACAAATTGAACCCTGTTTGCAGCAATAAATGACTCATGGAAAGTGTCCTGCGCACGCATTTTTTCTCTGAAACTCCCTACCTGAAGGCGTTCTTCGTATTTTCTTCGTTCCGGGTTTCTTGTTCTTGCTGCTCTTGGGCACCATCCTCTTCTCCGGTCGCGTGCCGGTCTTCATGACCTTGACCTTCTCCTGCACCTTGACGGGTCGCACGACGACCTTTTGCACGACCTTGGGCTCCACCTCCTTGACGTAGTTCGCCGGGACGTAACCCTCGCGCCCCGTCGCCTGACGCACGCTCCACCAGTCCTTGTTCGTCTTCTGCAGCAGGATCATCGTCTGCAAAAATCCAGTGAAAAACGTGCAACAGGTGTTCCCGCATGTCAGAGCCAAGGTCCTGGAGTATGCATCCCAAAAAGAACAAACTGAACGAAAGAAGTCACCCAGAAAGGGAATGCCGCTCGCAGAAGTACTCAAGGTGGTCAAATGCCAAAGTGGTTGTGAGAGATCGAAAAAGTGCCATGCAGCAAGCTGCGGGAGCACACATGCCAAAAGTGGTAGGTCACGTCCAGACTCATCCAACAATTTTTTTTTCTTTTCTCGAAACTGGATGGATGTTTTCATTCGACCAAAATCCCATTTTTCCGTGATTCAGTCCACAAAATCACAAAGAACAGCTTCAGTTGTGTCAGTTTTATTAATTGTCGGTTCACATGCCAAACCTCCAAATGAATTGACTCCATCTGCTAATTCTGAACCACAATTGACTTCGTTAGGCTGTCGTGGAAACCCGCAGTTTTCTCGTGATCTTGCTTAACTATTTCATTGTCTGGACGCTACATGGGGCACCGATGTTTTGAACCGCTGGGTTTTTTCTCTTGACAAGACCTCACAAAGGGGGACTACGCCCACGCGTCCCAAAGAAAGGAAATTGGGGATTATGGATGGGTCCCACCAAATGTCAACACAAGACTTATCAGGTGAGAAAGCCACATTCTATTACTTTACAGAACACAGCTTCTCTCACGACTACATAACAAGTAAAGTCATTTGTTGCCAAAGCCAAGAACAAAATTACATCAAACTTCATCGACTTATCCTCAAATGGATTGAGACAGAGGTGGCAGCTGTACACAGCCACTGGTCTCTCCCACAATTCTCGCAAGGAAAGAATTTTGTCGTGTACATGAAGGAAGGAAGAAAAGAACAGGGAAAGTGGCACCTGTGATCATTGCAGCACCAACTACCAACAAGTTTTCTGTGTTTTGATGTCTCTGCTTTCAAACAAATGCCCTCATCGGCACTTGCGAAACTTGTAAAACTCAGGCAATCAACTTGTCACAGTCAGTGAAGGAACCGCATTTGGCTTTTTACTTGAAGCTGTACGTTGCTAACAAACATCAGGTTCAGAACTTGCACTATCAAGGTTATGGAAGTCACGTCAGACGACAAGACAATGCGGCCCAGAGAACAACTGCAGACGATGGCACCAGAACACACACATCCCCGAAGAAACTTTCGACGCACGCTCAATCTACCGGTACAAGCATTGACAAAGGCAATGTCAGGAAAATCAGGAGCAATTCAATAAGAAGAATAACGACTGTGTCAACAGCTCTCCCGCAGAGGTACTTGTCTGTGATTGTGGAAACACGACTATTTCATTCTTACGTACACTGAAATACGTGACCAGGAGCAACCAGAGATAAGACTGAGGAAACACGTTCACCATACCTTGCTTCAGCCACACATCAAAACACCAGCACAAACAAGGAAAAGAAAGAAAATCACATTTCCACGGAAGCAAGATTCGTTTGCAAAAGGTAAGACGTTTTCGTCAGATCTGGCTTTCGCAATTGATGTCTTTGAGTGACTGGAGCTGATTCGTGTTTTCCTGCTTAATTAAAACACAATCTGCATGAAAGCAAAGGAAATTGGGTAAGGCACCTCTCTTATACCAAAGTCGGAAGTTTCATTTTACGAGAGGCAAAGGCACGATTCACCACACCTCTTCTCAAGGGATGTTTCTTGACGTTTCTACTCGCCTGAATACGGGCCAAACGGAAAGGGAAAAGAGAGACTGAAAAAAGTCTGGTGAAAGGAACTGGAAAGATTTTTGGAGTTTGGCATCCCAAATCCAGAGATTGTCTGTCTTGTGCACTCTGTGAATGCTTGTCTGTGTGTCTGATGCTGCTCATGTAACTTCCTGTTTTTGAAGAACACACCATGAGAAACTCTCCCAGGGCCAAAATTCTTCACACAGGAAATCGAGAGTAAGCATCACATTGTCACTCTAAACGTCCCAGGGCTGCATTCCCGCATTATTCATGCTGTCCCCTCGGATAACACGGCGACACTTGCGCCTTTGACCACAGTTGCTGACAGCCAGCATTGTTGAACAAACGTCAGTTTGGGGACTGGACAAATTATTCGTGCGATCGAACCAAAACAACCAAGTCCGAATACAGCCACGCACAACAAAATAACAGGCCTCTGACTCCAGCCTGACACGTTCTTGCTTCCTTTCAGGAAACACGCACATTGCGAGGACCTGGAGAACAATGCAGACCGAGGTGGGTGACAACATGTCCCTGTACTTCCGTGCGGCGAATCTCTCCGTCTTACACGACGCTCTGTCACATCAATGGCAAAATGAGAGCCTTGAGAACAGCACACGGGAACTAACGAGCAATCATCTCGCTTTTGCCTATCTTCACCAGCGCCGATCAAGGCTGGAGATCGCCTGGACCTCCGTGTTGTTACTGATCGTCATCCTGGTGACAGTGGGCGGGAATTTAGCTGTCGTCTTCGCCGTGTATAACTCGGTTCGGCTGCGGGAACAAGTGTCCAACCTGTTCATCGTCAACCTCAGCGTCACGGATTTGTCGAGCGGTGGCTTGGTCATGTTCTCGGCATTTTTCCCGTTGGTGTTTGACCTACGTTACGTGAACAGCGTCTGGTGCAACATCGTCTGTGCGGCCAACTACATCTTCATCATTGTGTCCATGTTAACGTTAGCTGCTATCAGCGTGGAACGCTACATCGCCATTGTGCATACGTTCAAACACAACATCCTCATCACGCGAGGCAGGATCCTGATCGTCATTGGGTATTCCTGGATCCAGGGTCTGGCCTTCGCTCTGCCTCCAGTGGCGTTACACTGGGTACACTATGACTACTGGGAAGTGATCTGCGCCATTGACTGGCAATACCAGAAGCAGCAGGCCGTGTATTACGTGATCACGGCTTGCGTGGTGTGTTTCCTGATTCCGGGTCTTGTCATGTGTTTCTGCTATCTGAACATCATACGCCACGCGCGCAAAGTAGACAGCGGTGTTCCCACCCTGGGACACACAACCTCTAACCCTGAGGACGTGAACAACCCTTCCAACCTGCAGATCAGAAAAGCCAGCAAATCCGCGTCTAAAACCATCCGCAGTTTGCTCGTCGTGGTGGCGCTGTTCTTCCTCTGTTTGACGCCTTTCTGCGTCACCAAGTTCATCAAGGTCGTTTTCCCCGACGCCAAGATCGTCCCCGGCTACGCCAACTTGACGGCGTCCTACTTCCAGTACTTGTCCAGCATGGTCAACCCGTTCATCTACGCTATTTTCAGACAGGACTTCAGAAACGCCTACCGCCTGGTGTGGTGGCGTCTCGCGTCTAAATTCTGCGTCGTAGAGAGACCCAATCTGGACTCCACAACACAAGCAGCGGCGCTGCCCCTTCGGTTGAACAATGGACGATGAAAGTTATTAATCCCTTGCAGGGCGGAACTGGAGCTCAAATTTCCTAAAGCCCTTTTCATGCCAAACCACCCGCAACCTTTTGTTTTCTGGTGTGCAAGCGCAAAGCTTCCGATGTTTTTTTGAGTCTGGTGTGAAGCCACTCATTGAAACCATTTCCAGCGTTTCCACACACACACCACCACCACTACACCACACATACACACGCCGCGTTTCCCGCATGAAAAGGGCTCATTGGAGCTGCCCATCTTGTCGAGCTGATTTCTAAGCAGCACCAACAGGACATATCTGTGACTTTTGTGAGAACTCGACATCACGTGGACTTCCCTGGGTTGTGCCCACTGGGAAGGTGCAATTTTTTCAGACCTTACCGAAGTGAACTTTTGCTGATTGTGTCACAGTATTTAAGCCCTTGTGTCTCTATTTACACTTGACAATTGGCTCTTTGATGTGACAATTTATGGAGACATTGGAAACCAAGATGGGCTTTGGCTGCTTCCTTGCAAGTCGGAGCAATTTTACAGTAATTCTGTGACAGTCATAAATCGTGCAATGCTGGGCTTTGACTAATTACATTGCTGGCAAAGGTCATTCCAACTTGTCACGTATCCAAGTGAATGGATGTCCTTTGCGGTCGTTTTGCACTGATCGCTCATTCTTCTCTTGAGGTTATTTTTCTCTCTTTCCTCTTTTTTCGACAGGTGTAAAGAGTTTCCAAACCTGTGAGCGGAACAGAATTATTTGAAAGAGTGCACCAGCTTGTAGGAAAATAAAGCATCCATCAATCCAGTGCGGGGATTAAACACTCTGAACAGAGGTCGCGCAAATCCTGATCAAAGAAGGAAGCTGACTCCAGCACTTCTTCATTAATTATTCTGAGAACGGAACGAACCTGCTGTTTCTGAAAACACGCAACTTCCTTATCACGCGGGGCAAAACAGTTTCGTAAACGCAGGTGCTGTTTCTCACTAGACCTGACTAATTGCGTGCAACTAATTACGCAAGGAAGTAGAGGAAAAAAAGGCAAATTAACCGCAGTGATCTCACCTCGCCTTTGGTCACCTCCATCCCCTGCCCCTTGTACGCGTACATGGCCTTCACTTGTGGCACTCGGCGCTCAACCGGCTCTTCTTTCATCACCTGGAAATGCGTCAATTACGAGTGAATAGGTTTTCTACAACGCGGCGCTTCCTCGCTAATGGGTACTTTTCCTGTCTCAGTATGCTGCACTTAGTACACTTACAATGGGCACTCCACCGGGGTTTGTGGGATTTAATTTCGAAACACCACTGAGACAAATAAACGTCTCAGATTTCACAAGTGCTGACAAACTATCGGGTTTCAGATTGAGTCTCAAAGTCAGAAACAATAGTTTCCAGTTGCAGCAACACTTGACACCTTTTGTGCAGTCACCGGAAAGATCTTCAAAATAACTTGTGCGACATGGGCGATGAATTACCTGTGAAGTTTTTTTTTTCCCGTCAACCCACATGGTTGCGAGTCGTGATAACTTCTTCCTGTCTCCACAATGATCAGGAAACACAAAAAAGCCCCAGCGTGCCGTGTGGGACGTCCCACTGGAAAGTTTTCACGGCTCCGGACAGAAGTTTCAAAGTTCTGCAACCACCTGTCCAGGAACTCACCTCTTTCTCGACTATCTCGTAGTCCTCGTACTGATACGGCACGTCGACGGTGATTTCCTCTTCGCCTCCGGAGTCGTCGGACTCGCCTTCACTGCCGCGCTCTGGCTTCAGAGCTTTCTCCGGAGATATCTGGACACAATGAAATAAACGGATTTGACACTCATTCAACAAGTCGCTAATTTGCCTTCTCTTGTCAGCTGACATTTCCGTAATTACCTGCGTATCACCGTATTACGGGTTTGGTCCCCGGTGAAACGGACGGAACACGTTCAGCCTCGACATTTGTCAGTCTCTTTCCGACATTTCTTGTGAGCGTGTTCTAATTTAGGACTACGTCTTTGTGTCATTTCACTTTTCAACCAACGTGTCTCCCACCAAAACAACCCACCGTAATCACCCACGTAAAACGCCCACCTTTTTGACCAAAAACCTGAAGTATCAAAAGTAAAGGTAGCAATTCATTGGACTGCACCTATAAGTTTTGCTGTGTGTCTATGGAAAGATGACAAGATGTTTCCATTCAAAACTTGGGGTGCATTGTCTGTGAGTACGAGGAATATATGTAGGTGGTAATGATATTGTTCCGAAGCAAAGATCCTTGTGCAAGGAAACGTTTTTCCATTGACCTCCGATGGCTTTGTTACAAACTCTAGCAAATTCAGACGTTCATTTGTTGTTTCAGGCTGATCTACTTTGGCCAGAAATCAGCCTTTTTGGCAGAGGCCAATGGAAACGAAGCGACGCTCCAGACTTACATTGTGCAGATTGGCGGCTTTTGTCATCAGTGTCGCGAGTTGGTTGAGACGCTCGATGTCCTCTTCGTAAGCCTTGATCTCATCCTCCACGTACCCGTGTCGATTCAGTAAATTCTGTGAGACAGAAAGATGATCCTTTCGCGTACAAATGTGTGGAAATTGTGTCCGTGTGTGTGTGTGTGTGTGTGTGTGTGTGTGTGTGTGTGTGTATGTTTCATTCGTACAGTTCGTGCATACCAATTCAAAACACCTGGGCTGAGCAACAAAGGAAGGCGCCAGGGTGTATTTCTCGCAGGCATCCCCAGCACACAGTGCTTGCAAAGGAGTTTTTTAAAAATGGCCCCAACATTCAACCTAAAACAGCGCAGCACACCCTGTGTACGTAAAACAGAAAGAGAAGTTGACGCATACCTTCGCGCTACTTTCATCCCTGCCGTAATCTTGACTGGAAACCAGGGGCATCTTTTCTCTCATCCAGGACTCTGCTTCATTGGCGTCAGCGTAGTACTGCAAAAAAAAAAAAAAATATGCACCATCATTTTATGAAAACTGTTGCTTTCTTTTCTGTTTCCAAAACTAGAGTAAGAAGACCTGACGAATTTTGCCAAGACCCATTGAATAGGAAGAATGGAAGAATGTGCGGTCGGTGAGACTCAGTCCAAAATGGCAGCGTAGAATTACAATCATGAAAATCAGCAGACGTTCGTGGAGTGAGTTTTTGAACACCACAATCCAACACTTTTTCGTGATGTGTTCCAGACACACACACACACAACACACACAAGACACATCACAGACGAGTTTGGCCAAAATTCTGCCAAAGTATTCCGTGCCAGGAACTTCAGCAAATTCTGACCAAACTCGTCTGTGACTGTCTTTCAACCAAATGACATCTTTGTTTGTTGACGATGCAATTTGCCTGCAAAACAAGCGTTTGTACTTTGGAGATGCCTGAAAAAGCAGTGTTTGCTTTTCAGGATGAAGATGAAGTCAGTGATGTCAAGATTATACGCACCTGATGTGACTCGTAGGCGTCTTCAAGTCTCGTTCGTCTCTTGGAAGACAAGTCGAGCAGTCGCTGCCACTTCTCCCGCATGCTGTTGATGCGCGCTTTGATATCGCGTTTCGCGTAGTGGTTGTTGTTGATGAGCCCTTCACCCACGACGCACACTTCCTCGCAATGGTGGAAACGCGCCTGCATCTCCTGCTCCAGCGCCTGAAAATAAACCAGACTGTGAACATTCGACTCTCATTCAGCAGTATGTGTGGAGTACAGTATGAGTTTACCAATGATGCCATGACTGACTGCAAACCCCGAACCCACAACAGAGAGTTTTAGGTCACACGAAGAATACACGAAACACAACCCAGAAAGGAAATTCAGCCCTGTGATTGGCTGATCACTCACACCGCTGTTCGACAGATTTCTACGTGAGAGCATACATTTTTAGGATCACAAGATAAAGATCGCAATCGAAACAAGGCCACACTGGTGGGGTGACCACAATCACAAGGATACCAACAGGAGGGGACCCTGGCAGTGTGGTCTGGTCACCCCAGAAATTGTTCAGCCACCTGGGCAAATCAACACCCGTCTTCAGCCATGCAAAGTGCCAATGTGAAGCTGTATCAGCTGCCAGCTACACAGTGTGTTGTCCCAGCATGGGCGTTGGAGACTTGGTGTTTTTAGATGATCTCAGATCCAACATGGGACTCGTGACGACACTTGTCCCTTCAAACAATGATTTCTGGCGCACCTCGTGTTTGCGCATGAGGCTGATGACGGCGCGCAGGTCCTTGCCGGTGTCGGTCGACTTGAGGATGCGCGTCGTCTCGACGAGCCACGCCTCCTCCTCCTCCGAGTCCTGCAGGAACTGGAAGTAGCACAGCGACTCCAGCAGGTTCGCCTTCCGCATCGAACACAGGTGCGACACACTGTAACACAGGTAAATTTAACTCAAATGTTCTTTCGCATAGCAGAAGGATTCAACACCAGTTGCAACAACATTGGAGTCTAATCCACACTGAAACCAGTTTTATCGGAGACCTTTATCAAAACAAGCAGTGCAGTTTCTACTTTTTGATTCACCTTGAAAATTTGAATCTTGCAGCAGTCTGCGTTGACCTGTACCTTTCCGACCCGGGATTGAAACTTTCACTGCCCAAAACACACGGAAAACTGACAAGGCCCGCGCTGCGCACTTTCTGGATGTAAGACGGTATTCAGGCCATTCCACCCTGAGTTCTGTGCTTCTGGGTTTTTCCCATATAAATTTGTGTGTTTTTTTGGTTTGTTTTCTGAGCAGTTGAGTTTTTGCAACCTTCATGCTGATGTCTGGTGGTGTCTGTCTCACCCATGAATCAGAAGAGACACAATCCAACCAAAAGCGCGTAAAGCGATGGGCGTTTTTACCTGTCGTAGTTTTTGTTGAGCACTTCGAGGCGTTTCTGCAGCAGTTGACTCTCGGGGTGCAGTGATTTCATGTGCGGCTGCGCGTTCTTGTTCAGCTGTCGCACCCGGTTGCCCAGGGCGCTGAGTTGCGCCTCCACTAGCTTGTGCTTCTGCAGCAGATCCTCCGCCGACAACAGGTGCTTCCCGTAGTCCTCTGAACGCAGACTCGGCTACAAAGGTGCAGTGAGCATTTCTGGGTGTGAAGGAATGGGAATGTACAAAGAAATTGCTGCCGCGCCAGGCGTGGAGTGGTGTAGAGGCTCGTGTTCCACGGATCTACACACACACACGCACACGCACGCACGAACAGAGAAACGATAATGACCGCCATATTTTTGTGAAGAAGGAAAATCAAACATTGGTAGGTGCGAAATTCACGTCACGAAACTTTATGAACTTGATACCCTGAAGTTCTCTTTCTGTTTTTTTCTCGGTTGACAGTTTTTGCTTGCCACAGATTCTGCAAATCTTTTTCAATTGGCAAGGCCACTGTTAATTTTGGGTAGTTAATTAGATTCTTAGCAACTTGCTGTGTGGATACAAACCTCCATTTCTGACATCTCGATGCCAATGCTCTCAATTTCTCGGAACATGCCAAGTAATTCACTGAAACCCATCAGCAACTTTTTCTTCTTCTCCAGAAGGTCCATCAACTGCTGCCATTTGCCCATAATGTACTGCTCCCTGCAGAAGGAACACAGACCAAGTCAGTGAAGTAAGTCATGGTCTTTTTGATGTTCTTTGGTCAACCAGGCAATCAAGAGGATGCGCTGCCAAGGGGCAGGGGGTAGGGAGCTGGCAATGAAAACAACAAGGATGGCGAAAATGAAACAGAACACCCCCACCCCTCTCCAAAGAAGACCTGCTCTGTTCCAAAGCGCGGCCTATAACATGACTTGCTCATCAAAACATATGATAAAACTTACTTCTTCTTGATGTTGTCTCTGCCGTGGTAGTTTTCGTGATACAGTTCTTCAGCCATTGTGCTCAATGCAACAAATCTGTCTCTCTGAAAGCAGAAACAAAAGTTGCTCGGTTCTAGCCTTCGCGAAGGTTCAGAAAGGGGCAGAGAAGACAGTACTGTGCTATCCACATAACAACACAAAAGTCTCCCCTGTCGCCACCCTGTTCACAAGACAAGTGATCTTCAAAAGCTCTCACTTCCATGTCTACTCACAGAGCACAACGCCCAAAATATTGCTGGTGGTGACCCACTGTCTGTGTCACTCTGCACATCACCTGTGCGAACACTAGCAACAGTGGACGCCTGCTGTTGTGCTATGTCCTGCTTCATTCGGTAACGAAAACAAGGCGCCAAAGCACTGGAACTCACCCGGGCCTCGATGTCGGAGCTGATGGCCTCGTGTTTCTTCAGCGCCGCTTCCACCTGCGACGTGTTGTTGCCGAAGTTCTGGTCGGACAGGACGGTGATCATGTCTGACAGCCACGACTCGCGCAGCGCCGCTTTGCGCTCAAACTTCTCTGCCAGCTGCGCCAACCTCTCCTGCCTGAAACCATTCAAATGCCGTACTCAAATCATTGCAAAACGTTCTCCTTCTTTTGCGCACATTCCAAATGTACAACCCTGACAATGTTTTGCATCCACAACACAAAAGCCACGCCCCTTCCGTGCCATGTTTTGCCCTTTCATGTTGGGGGCAGGGGAGGCAGTGAAGTGGCAGGGGGTCCAAGAGGGGAGGTCCCCATTGAACGACTGCATATGCATACGGATGCGGCGACACGATGGAGATGCGTGAAAAGATTTTGGAATGTTAAGCCTTATTTTCAGTGACAGAAGCGCGAGTATACATACACCACCCCACCCACACACAGGCTTCGCTTTCTGCAGCAGTTACTCTGTGTAAGCCCGCACCTGATCATTTCCTCCCTGAGCGCGAGTTCTCTGTCGTGCTCCGCCTTCTCCAGGAAGTTCCAGGCACGCTCGATGTCGCTGACCGTCTTCCCTTCAGGCGGCACGAAATAACGAAGCCCCTGGGCTTTCAGGTTCGTCTGGATACTGAAGAAGTGCGCCTCGATGTTGCCTTTTTCCTTGTACCTTGTAAATAAAACAAGAGACATGTGTTCTCAAAATTCCAGAACGTGAGACAAAAGGCAAACCCTGTGGGAACGTGAATCAGAATTTTAACTTTTGTCAAAAAACATGATTGCACTTGAGATGTTCTGTCTCAGCCAAGAACATCCCAGCACAAGAAGGCCGATCTTTATTTCTTCTAGTTTTTGCAAGAAGAAAAGATATGAGAAGGTTGAATCAACGGTTCTCACTTTGGCGGCTTTTCCACTGTTCTGTAGGATTTGAACTTGGACATCTCCCTCTGCATGCCGTCCAAGTTGTTCGGGAAGTTTCGACTTTTCAGCTCCTTCACTTTCTGGTAGATCCATTCCAACAAGCTGGTGGTCAGCCTGCCGTACTCCTCCTGTGCGCGCTGGTTCTGCAGCAAACCTCCAACCACCTTTCATCACAAAGGGAAGTACAAAATGAGCAGATTAACACCACAAAATTTGGCATTTATTTTCCAACACAGAGCGAGTGCATAAATTTCGTTGTCTCAAAATTTTCAGCGCTGGAGTATTTCCAACCATCCAACAAAAAACTCTTTTTTTTTTCTTTTTGTTGCCAGAAAATTTTATCAAATCTTTAGCGAAAGACGACTTTCAAAATGTCTTATTTTTTAAATTTACAATCTATCCACACACAACACAAACGCTCGTGTTGTTGATTGGCAGGACTTGCAGAACAACCAGCAAAACCGGTTCCGCCACAAACCTGCCAAACACCTACTGTTGCAAGATTCAAAACCACTGTCCTATTCGCAAGGGCAGTGGTGGTAAGAACTTGCAGTTTAGTCTCGCATCAAGTCATCTAACCACTTACAACACTAAATAGCAACAGTTTATCCATCTAGGGTCGGTGGGTTTGGGGAAATTCGGTTCGTACCCTTTCCATTTTTTTTATTTTTATTTATTTTTTTTGTTTTGGCTTGGGTTTTTTTCCGAAATTTACTGCACATTGTTTCTTGCTTGTTCAAACTTCTTTCCAGCTTTCTTTTCTTTTTTTTCTCTGTTGTCGTTCAGTTTCGTACCTTGCCTATCCTTTTGCCTCCAGTTTGTTCTGTCTTCATCTTGGCGAAGTAGTGGTAGTACGAGGCCACGTACGTCATGATGGACTTGTCATCCGGCTTCGGGACATCAACATCTGCAAACAACAAATCAGCATGTGGTGACATTCATTTTCACGGGTTTATGAACTTTTGCCACTTTCCCTGTGAGCTCAAGATAATTTTGGTTCTGGCATTTTTGGTGTGAAACGTCTTTCTTTGGTTGATCTGATCGAGACCTTCGAGTTGTCAAAGTTATTACCAGTGACCTGACGCCCATACGTGCGACAAAATTCTTCAATGGAAACTGTCAAAATTTCACAACCCCAAGTGCCACAGGCAAAATTCCAGCAGAGGTACCAAAAGTATTTTCGAAAGCCTGCAGTTCTACAACATGGCGGAGGGACAAGGGAGCCTCCTTTGAAAGTGGATAGCAGACTGTATCCAGTGAGGACGTGCAGAACCGCTTGCAATACGCACACAAACAATGGCACTTCTGTTGCTCGTGGGACTGCTCGAACAGTGCAAAATTGCGCTTTTATCGTGCCAAACGATTTGCACGAAAAGCCTGCCAATCAGCCTGCACATTTGCGTGAACTGGATCTTACCCTCCGCATCGAGTAGTCTGTTGATGCCGAGGCTGTTCTCGGCGACGTTGAAGGCGTTGTTGAGGTTGCCCATGTGGTCGTTGGGGTGCAGCTTGTTGTAGTTGATGAGGTCGGGGCGGTGAGCGTGGATGAGCGCGTTGAAGCCCAGGCCGTTCCTCCAGCTCGTGCTGAAGTTCTCAATGTTAACTCCGGGATACCTGAGGCGAAACGAAGAAGAAATTGTAAAGCGATTGGGGGATGGTTTCTGAAGACTGGACGAAAACGCCGCTGCACTGAACCAACATCTCTCAGTTTCTTGGAGGAAGCAAACTGACGGGAGGGTGAAGACCAAACGCCTCTTTCGCCTAAAAGGCCTGACACTAAACACACACAAGAACATGACCAGGGTGGAAAATCCTCTTAGTTCAGGAAATGCTCAGAGCGAAAATTTATGTGAGGTGCTTTGAGAAATACATCGTGATTCACATCCCTCCTTTTTGTTTTCCTTATTTGGCATCACAAGAAAACAGAAGAGATCCACCCAGTCGAGACCAAATTACCGCTTCCTCTCATTTCTTGCGTGAACCCGTAAATAAATGCCAGAAGAAATTTCCTTTAAGACGACAGTGCAATCATCAAATCTCAGCAACACTTTGAGGTGCATTATGGTTTTATATAACTTTCTGAGATCATTGGTTTTTCTGCGGCCCGAACTGGCAATCGTGACTTTGGGCTCGAGGACCAAGTGAAAATTCAAAACCTGAAACAGAATTTTCTGGCACCGTCAATTGAACAGAAAATTGCAATAGTTTCAAAAACTGTTGGAAAAGAGTGAAAACAACTTGCCGTGACAAATGGGCTTCAGAAGAGGCACTGAAAAATGTTTTGCACGTGTTTTTGAACAAAAAATGATCCATGCAAAACATGTTGCCTGTGACTAAAGCGTCAGGGGGACCATCAAGTGTGCCTGGGCATGATCGCCTTCAGCAGAGCAAGAGACGCATTCATATGTGCCTACCCGTGTGTTTTTCGCTGGCACCATAAAAGTAAGGCATCTTTGGCAGATTTCTTCTCTCCACTCTCACTTTCTTCATCCTGCAAACATCAAAGGAAAACATTTATGCACAAGAAGAAATGGGCAAAAAAGTGGAAGAAACATTTGCACCTTTGAACTTTCGCTGACAGGAAGCAACAAGCATTGCTCTCGTGTGTCTTGTTTTTGTAAGGCATTATTTCTTTCATGCGCGAACCATTAAGTATCAAGTTTTCAGGTGCTTTTTTGCTTTTTCATGACTCTTTATGGCAGTACTTCTGTTTGACATTGCATGCGTGACCGTCACAATAACTTCACTGAAAAGCAATAACAAACTGTACTGCCTGACGGATTCCCCAAAAGCCTTGTTTGCACAACACGTCACAGTTTTACATGCAATTGGTATAAAAAGCTTTCAGATTTTTTTTCAGATTTCAATCAATACAGCAAGCAATACAAAACCTGGAGAATTCGGGTCATTTCGTTTCATACTAAAACAAGTTTTCGCCGACAGCTGCAGTCTTTTTGCAGTGAGGCATTTCTACAGTGTCATTTGGAGCAAAATGAATTTTCATCTTCACTGTTTGAAGAGACAGCCTGTCTGCTTCTCGGGATTTACATATATTTTTGTAATTGAACAACATGTAATTTCCACATTTGCAAGTGTAAAACTGCTTTTTGTCGATTGCAAACGGTGCATTGTATCAAACAAGTGCAACAATTCAGTACTGATGTCTGTCGTTTTAGATATGGCAGGAAAAAAATTATGCACATGTATCTTCTGCCAATTGCTTTTGTATCTGTGTGTTTATTGTCTGTCGTGACAAATGTTCGACAAAAACAGACTGGACACTTCCTCTGCCGACAGACCACTTTTGATAAGGTTGACCCTCTGGATTCGCCGATCACACCAGTGCAAATTCGTGCCAAACTCTTCGCATTGAAGCAAACATTTGCCACAAATTTCACCATCTCCTCAGTGCAAATGAATTCGCATCTAATTCTGGTCTGAATGGGGTACAACTTGGGGAGTCAGAACAGACCTCCGTTCACTGCACATTCAACAGGACTTTTGGTTCTGATACTCACTATTTCTATTTCAATGTCTTGAATCTGGAAGCGCAGGATGATGGTCCAGATGAGACCAAGAATAAGTCGTGGGTTTCCATCCACTATGTCTTCAGCACCAATACTTTCAAGTCGAACCTGCAATCAGAAAGTGAACATCAAATGAACGCAATGCACAAAAGCGCCCAAGTAGCTGTGCACAGGGGGTGACACCCGTGGGGGGGTGACATGTCAGTGGGGTGGTGACAAGTTAGAGGAGGGTGACACGACAGCAGGAGAGTGACATTTCCCTGGGAGAGAGACACGTCAGTGGAGGAGAGGTGACATTTCCCTGGGGTAACATCTTGACCAGTGAATGGAGGGCTGACAAGCAAGGGGAGAAGAGCAACCAAAGGTCTTGTCAGGCTTGAAACAACTGGAGATCCAACACTACTTCGCTCCTTTTTCCTTGGCAGCGAAAAAAAGAGGGACAAACCAGTGTGCCCCAGATTTGGGCTCGCTCACATCAGCTCTCAAGTTTCTATGTCTTTGAGGTTCTGTGGATGCTGCTGATGAATTTAATTGAATGACGCGCCCACCCAATGGCCCGGGGGGGGGAATCAAGAATATCTCGAGCAGGATGTTTTTCCCTCCACAAAACCGGCCGGATG
>JAAUYG010078267.1_pt1 | contig 15752 bp, 11 predicted proteins | sample 7278091 | NCBI WGS metagenome assembly JAAUYG01 (sample SAMN14350201, study PRJNA611818) | marine sediment metagenome | isolation source: surface marine sediment (0.6m) | place: French Polynesia: Moorea | collected 2018-08 | reverse complement strand
TCCTCCCTTCCTCCCGTCCTTCCGTCCTTCTTTCCTTCTTTCATCCCTCCCTTCCTTCCTTCCGCCCTCCATCCCTCACTCCCCCCCCCTTCCTTCCGTCCTTCCTTCCTTCCTTCCTTCCTTCATTCATTCATTCATTCATGCCCAGTATGTATGGCGTACCTGGTAAGACACTTCCCCAACCATACCCACGTATGTGCCATTTTTCTTGGAGCCGTACAGACAGTCCGGAGGAAAGCCAATGCTGAACCTGGGAAATAATTGACTCCCAGTTAACACCCATAGCTAAAGCGCTAGCCTATATGTACTATATTTGTATATACATGTAGCTTACCTTTGGGAATTGCCTTTAGTCTAACTGGCAACTTGTAAATGCCACAAGCACGCACATTCGCACACGTATTTTACATTATTTTATTTTACACACATATGCATGCACACAATGTAGATACAAAAAAATAACACCGGTATGATATACTATTAGTACCTAAACTAAACTTACCTAAACTTATACTTCTGACTAAGCGCTTTCACAATTTCGTATTCTATGCCATACCAAGCCTCTGTCCCATCTGGTTGAGTTCTGTTATATAAGTATGGTTCATACTGGAATCGAAATGGCTGCACTGAATGCACAGACTTTCATTTCATTAAGATAGCTCTACACCAGCAGCAGAGGCACCGTCACCAACAGCAGTGGTAGCAGTATGAGTAGTAGTAGTACCAGCATTACTAACAGCAGCAGCAGCAGTAGTAGTAGAGCAGCAGCAGCAGCAGCAGCAGCAGCAGCAGCAGCAGCAGCAGTAGTAGTCGAAGGGAGGAGAAGCAGCAACAGCATCAATAGAAAAATGTATGATCTCTTGTCCAGTTAGAAATAAAGAGACAGGCAGCATGGTCTACACTAATATTAGTCATAATTAAATTTGGTATCTCGTCGGATACATGTACAGACGATTATTGAAATTGGCACAAATACACGCAATGATTCACTCAGACGTTAAATCAACAAGTGCTTCGTGATCACGTCGACGCACAATTTCTCATCACTCTGCCAAGCATAGCGGGTGTCATCAATCGACCTCAGTTTGTCCATCATACCGTGTTACAAGTGTGACTTTCCTGTTGTACATAGATTGTGGCTGACACGTATGGAGAGCCCTGCTTCTATTCTTGTATGTGCTCTTACGCTCTGGATGATTTCGACAAATGTAACAGCTTGTAGAGACAGATTAACAAGGGTGATCCCCGTTAGTGTCACCAGTAAACGCTTCAATTAAACTTATAGCGAAAACCACATGGAAATTTTATTGTGTCTAATATACACGATATAGCCCCCACAATATATTTGATATCTTAGTAAAGAAGCCCATGATATGAACCCCATACTGGATAAATCAGACACTTGCACTTGCTCGCGAGGTTCGCTTTTCAAAATCAAAAGTGCACAAAGTTAACGTTTTGTTTTAGGTTACAATGGCATCTACATGCATATGGCAGAGCCTTCAACCGTCTTTGTATAATGATAGATAAAGTATGTGGGAAAGCGGCTACTGCGAGACGGTTCGTCATTATTAGCACCAATTTGTTTATTTTTTTGTTTCTAAATTAGGCATTAATTTCTTTCTCTTTTTTTTTTGTTTGTTTTCTTGCTGCTCCAAAAAGTAACCCGACCTGTCTCTAATGCACGTTTTAAAATAAGATTGGCGCTGAGATGTTATTCGTGTTTTTAATTTCAAATAGTCTGTGAACGAGCTTTTTATGGCAGCTGGAGACACCAGTTAGGGCAGGTGACAGCCTAAGAGGGGCAGAGATAGCGGGCCTATGTCAAGTATATAACAGCATCACGGACCGTTGGAGGGGTCGTAGAAAGCCGTTACAGGTGCAAGAAAGGGACACTGCAGTTTGAATCGGAGTTCCGAACTCACTCAATGGCGGAGTGGTTCGCTTTTGGATTTGCCGTCTCGATTTACACCGAGCGCCTGCCTCTGTCGCCCGGTTGCCCCTGTCAAAGTGAAGAACCCGGGGGTGGCCCCTGTCCACATGCCCAACAGGAGGCACGCGCCGCACTTGTCGCCAAGACCCCCGTCACCTCTCAGCCTATCCCATCACCTCAAAACCATCAACCTGTTGCTTCACGGTTCGCTGACTAGGGTCGTCAGGCCCACCGTCAATGACCCGCGCATGCGCAGATGACCCAACCCTACGAGGAGGGATATTTAAAAAGTAAAGCACTATCCATCCCTGAAGCATGACAGTTGTCTCTCGTGCGGTGAAACCGTTTGCATAGCGGCCAACCCCAAAAGCGAATATATGTACAAGTATGTCTTCAGTGGAGCGAGAGCACACGGACGCGATAGTACCCACGCTGACATAAAGAGACGACTGCGGTTATTCGGTGTACAATAGTAAGGTCATACATAGGCTTCCTGACATAAGCCTTGGAGTGAAGATACCAGATTTATTATATTAATCCCAAGGAATAACTCGCTAATTTATTAGCTGTGACATGACACTCGTGAAGATGTACATCTACAGTGGGGACTTCAATGCGTGACTGAACTGATATAATACGCTGTTGTCATTTCGACACCAAACATCATTGGGCCTTCAGTTGATCAGAGAAAGGTGATACAACATCCAACAGGTCTTTTGCCAGTGGAAACGGAGTGTCATCAACCAAGACACGAGGTATGTGTCTTCATATGTAGTTTAAGTTCACCTTCCACAATGTTCGAAACTTACGATGCCTCTTGTAGTGTGCACATAAATTATGATGCCTGTTGCACTGTGTACATGAGCATGGTAACAGTAAGCCGTAAGAAGTCTAAACTCTGTAACTGTATATTTGCACCAATTAATGCAATGCAATATAATAATATACCAGTACATAGTTCATAACTCGTCATGCCTGAGAAGTTGACAATTTGAGTTTGTTTAGCTGAGCGAGGCACTGATTTGCAATCCGATGCAGGTATCACCTCAGGGCTGTCAAATGCCTCATGACAGTCGCAACAGGTGTTGCGGGTAATCCAACTGCCATGTGACGTGGGGACTTGGGAGATTGGGTGCCGGGAGTATCAGGGCACCATCATGGCCGGGGTAAGGGGCGGGGTGTTTCAAGGCCAATTTGAAATAAGCTTCCACTGTTTGGTCAGGGACTTGGGGGTGCGGACTGGAAGGTGATGGCACGGTGATGTGTACTCAGGAGGAATCTCACGGTCTGTGATAGTGTGGCTCATCTTAGAAGGTTAGCAGGGTAATAGCTTAAACTGATGGCCGGCCTATAGTGGGTCAACGGAAGGCCGGCCAAACACACACCTTCCTTTTTTTAAAATCTGACGGAGCCCTTCTGCCAGGCAACAGGTCTGTGACAGTTAGCCGTACTGTCACGAGATTAGTTAAATTTCCAAGCTAACAACACGAACGGGATAAGAACCCAATCAACGTAGGTGTTTCGAGGAAGGGGTGGGAGTGTAATGGTGTTTGACACGATGTTTGCATGACTTGGTCATCTACTCGATTCGACAGTCTTAGTTTCAATGAAACTGTTTTCTGATACCCTTATGGAACACATGGAACGCAACATAAGTCAACATACGTTTAACATAAGTCAATGGTGCTAGATAGAAAATCGTCCCCTTATGGACACTGCTATTTTATCGTAGTAAAGATACAGCCATTATCATGCGTGTTATCTGATGGCAAACCCAATTTGTATGAAAGATTAATATAATCTTTTATTGTACACCTACAAATTAGCATTTATTTACACTAGGCGATTCTGCGTGTGTGCATTGTTGTAAGGTGTCAAAAAGCAATGGAAATCATTATGCCGAAATAATGAAATTAATGTATTGGCTTATTCATATTTAAACATACAACGGCGTGATTCATTAGCCGTATTGTACCCTGACACGTCTTATACGTTTGGTACGACAGACTTAGCAAGACAGGAAAACCCTGGGGCGGTTTGTCACTCTCGGGGTCTCAGTGGGCAGGTCGGGGATTGCGGAAGCATTCTACCCAACGCATGCCAAACTCATTAAAAACGTTCATATATATTTCGCTCCCAGTGGGCTTCACGCAGAAGTGCTCTTCTCAGCGCAATGAAACCCGCGGTGAAAGTGCAATGAATTCACCCTACCTCCATGAGCATTGTCAAACGCTTCCGAGACATTCATACAAGCTTTCCCCATCCACGGGTTCACCTGTGGTGCCGCGCACCTTACTTCATTAGGGGTCTATTGTCTGTGCGAGATGCAGAACCATGATGTCTGATATGTGTCCTCCCACAGTGCTTCTCCTCCCCACGTACCTCCTACTTCTCTCCTCGCCTATAGTAAGGCCCCTCTCCCAATCCATGACTGCCCTTCCCCCATGAAAGCATGTCAGGTCTAAGTGCCTCCATTGCCAACATTTTGACGGTCGGTCTGCAAGTGTGGCTATATTTTTGGTGACTGTGATTTACAAATTTTTAACAAGATGTGTGGTCACGAAACGCAATTGGTCTTGAAAGTTTGCTCCATTATTGACCTTCTACTAAAGTATTGAAATACATGCGTGGGGCTAATATGCCTTCAGGTCGAGAAGATTTTGAAACAATAGTACTCAAAATAACTAAATTTTCATAACTTTATGATCGTTTTCATCTACCCGACCTCTGCGGGATTATTTTGTTTTTGCAGTTTAATCTCGGTCACTGTAGAGTACAGACTTGCAAGGGGGACCCATATATTAGGGTGCATGGAGCTTAATCTGATTGTCGCCTGGATGAAATAACACCCCTTAAAGGCCGACGGTAACAGGATGTCACTTGCATAAACTACCTAGGCGGGCTATGAACTCCGGCGCCTGAGTCTTGGTCTCGACAACAAAAACAGGCATCAGTAACACCTAAAACAATGATCGCAGGGCTAGGCGTGTGATGGTAAAGGCGGGATAAGGGTAAAGGGATTAGGAGATTAACAGGTGATTAGCGCACCTCTATGTACATGTCTTACACCCGCTGACCACTAGGTGGCGCCACAGTGATGCAGGGCCGATAAATTGACAGCCCACGTTCCAACGTGAGCTCATTTTCATGTCACCCTCCCAAACAGTGCATGTGTGTTCTTTTATTCAGACAAAACGAGAGAGCGAAGAAAGGACATTCACAGAGTCCAGTTAAAAGACGAAGGGTCAAAATGCCGAAGGCGTTCATGCTAGTGAAGAGACGGAAGCAGCAGCAGCAGCAGATGGAGCAACAGAGGCTCAGGGAGCAGCAGAGACTTCAGACCTCTACTGCCACAGCGACCTCCACTACCATCATCCCACCGAGTCCAGCATTTGGTGAAATTCCTCTGTACCCAGTAGCAGTTCGTACAGTCACACCAGAACCTTCCCCTGTGACATCCACACCTACACATGATGAGAAGGACATGGACCATCAACCTGCTTTCAAGAAGCAAAGACTCTCAGCAGACACCGAAGCAGAGTCTCCAGGAAAGATTGGCAGCCAGAGCACAAATTTTCCGCCGACTCCAAGCACCCCCATGAACTTGAGCACCGAGGTATGCCGTAGCAGCTTCAGCGTTAGCACCCCCGCAAACACTCAGCCGACTCCCATCGATTACAGCCTGACATCTCGTCACCACCCTGTGGTTTCCACCTCTCCCATCACCCCTGCCAGGTACTCCCCCTACCCTGGCATCTGCCACGTCAGAGACACTGTGATCCGGACTGCTCCAGACGCCGTCTGTCCTTCCCATGTTCCCAATCACTGCCTCACTCCAGACACCCCATCTATGAAGACTGAAGATAAAATCAACAGTATGAGCCCCAGAAGCGACTTTTCAGGTATGTGTCAAATTTTTGATATTTTATTACCTTTAGGAATTTTTATATTATGCTATTGTTCTTTGATTTTATGTTGTATCCTTTTCGTTTGTCAGAATATTCTACTCTAATATTCAATTCACTGTTTTTCAGTGATACTTTATCTATAAAGTTTCCTTTGAATTTTATGCCAGTAATGGAACTTAGACTCAACGTGTAGCAGAGAAACAGTGACACGTTTGGACTTTTAGAATCTACACCCATGCAGATTGTCACTAAGTCTGAAGCTATAGCTGTACATGTACATTACTCTCGGATGCGATGTATATTAAAATTTGCCGGTGTCTTTTTGATTTTTTTTGGTATTCGTCATGCGATATATAGTACAATATGCAAATGAAGTCTTGGGATCCCTGTATACATATGTAAAACCCGGCAGGATGCTCTCCTCAGTATTTAACTCAAAGCTTCGCTGAGGCTCCGTTTGAAGTTCTTTGTAAGTCTTCGGGTCTGGGACCAGGGAGAAAGATCAGAAATTCAGAAAATATTGACCCAACATACACTGGCGCTTCTTCAAGCCCCCGTGGGCAGCGATTGTCCGCAGAAAGACCGAGGGTTATCAAAGGATTACTTACCCTCTTGGGGTGGAGAAAAGTGGAATCCTCCACCACAATGGCCCAGTCAGGCCTCTCGGGGAATCAGGTGCAAGGGGCTGGTCGAAAAGTAAAACGAATTTTCAATTAGCGCCTTACCTTTGTAATTCCCCGACTCACTCGCTGCTGTCTTCGGGCCCGAAAAAGGGAAATTGAATCGCAACAAACGAGGCTATAAAAACACGCGAAATTTGTTTTCTCAACAATCCTTGTTATTTCTTATACTGATTTGCATACGCTTTCTGGTCAACACAGACGAGATAATTAGCATACAGATTCCCCGTTCCTCAAAGACAATCATGCCCGGTTAAGTTCTTTGCTGAGCATTTCTGTTTGACCCGCGAGACCTTTCCTTTTAATTTGGTGCCATCGCACATGCTTCCAAACGCGGGGTTTATGGTCCGTTTTCCCGCCTTTAACGAGATGTTGAACGGGGCAGCTTCGGGGGTGGAGGTATAGAGTAATATTGGACCCGGACAAACAGGGCAAGTGAGCCGTGAGAGGGGTGGGGTGGGGGTAGCGAAGACGTACTCTGAGGGGACAAACTCCCGGGGGTAATTAGGTATATTTCTTGATTCATGCGACCTTGTTGTAAGGCCAGGATGTGGCGAGAGACCACTTACCGGTCAACCTGCATCCCGGGAGCGGTCCCAGGCTGCTAGCTTCTCGGCTGCCATGGTGAAGACGCTTTGAGGGGAACGCACGTAGGTGGCACGCGTCGTTACGTAGCAACCGTCTGGTCGCTGGGTCACGAAGTCGCTGCGGCCCCGCAGGGTGGCTCGAAGAAACGTTACGTCATCGTCTTTGGGGTCTTGAAGCCATGTCGTGCACCGGCAGCCTTCCACACAATGTGGCATGAAGCTTTTAGCGCATGAGTTAACATTTGATAATATTTTTACTACTCGCTGCGACCGAATAAAGACATGAAGGAGAAAACGAAGACCTTTGATTTAACGGGAAGACCCAATGCCCCCCCCCCCCTCCCCTCCGAGATACACGGCTTATATGCTCTAGACTCTAGGTCATTTTAGACCTTGCACGGAAACTTGAAAGCACATAATGCACATTGTAAACAAGAAATTACAGGTTCAGAAAGAAAATATACCTAGGTGTCATAGATGTATTGTTTTACTTTCTTCAACAATCATACTTTAAAATGCTAAAATTTAGCTGATGATTCGTTTTTAAAGCTACAGCTTCCGCCAAAGGCAGGAAATTGCCCTGGTATATGGTATCCCTTCAAAGGTAGTTAGCCCCGAACTCTAAAAGAGAATAGCAAGAATCCCCGTAAGAGTCATTAGGAGGGTCCCCCGTAACCAGGGCCTGCAGGGTAAGGAGAGACTCAACCCTTAATCAAATACCAGCTACTGAAAGGAGCCTGTTGTATATACCGCCCATCTTATGACAGCTGCTTGGCATACGGGGTTTACCGTGCACCACGAAATTACTATGTATAAAACTGCCAAAAGCAATAGGCCCCAAAAGATCTTCCCCTGATCTAACGTCCCAATTACAGTCATCGAGGCGCGTGCACAAGGTGAGCTTTATATATGACTAACAGTGAGTGCGAAGACCTCCGGTTCCTGGGTTGACGATGCGCGCGTGCCCGCTAATGACAAGATTTTCGAAAATTTGAATTTACCCGCCAGAAATATGTTTTTGTCGTCTGCCGCCTGGCTGCATGGCGAACGCTGCTGAGGAACCCGAGATTACAAATCCATGAATAAATTGGCCGTGCTCCGAGGAAACGGGGCTCCATTGAGAAGGGTCTGTCACCCAGAGGCCCGAGGTCTACCGCTCGTCATAAACCACCTGTTACTCTCCGCCACAGCCCAGTGACCGCGAGGTATTGTGTTCACCTGTATCGCGTGCAGCTCCTCCCCCCTCGCCCGTCCCCGTCCCGTATCGCGGCCCATGCTCTGCACCTGACTTCCCATTAACAGGTTGCTTCTTTTATCTCTCGTCCATTGTTCGAATATCAGGGATTTTTTTAGAAACAGGAATTTAAAGGCTTGGATTTTTTTTCACCTGCCTTCTGCGCTTCCTGATAGGGCCGTTGTGTGTGGTGAGCCAGTTGCGGTCTCAACGGGAGAGGAATCTGCTACGCTTGGAGAGCCATAAATAGCAGTCGTCTCAGCGGGAATAAACGGTTTATTTGAATTTATATCCCACTAACTGGATGACCAGTTAGTGTAAACATTGACGAAGGACACCCAGACCCCAGTTAGGCCCGATGTCATGTCACATTTTCTTGGTGGGTCGTATGTGGAACATAAAATTATTTTAAAATTCAGGCAAAGATCATAAAAATAAGAAAATGTTACATTAGGTAAGAAAATGTACACACATTTTTTTGTACCCAGATAAATAACACCAAAGCGATATCTATTTATAGAGGCTGCTGTACCAGTAGGTATTAGTGGAGAGTTCGACTCGTCTCTACTTATTATTATGGGTCTATTTTTCCCCATTTCCTGTAATCTCGTCTACTTTTCTCTGCAGCATTTGTTTTCTTTTGTTCCCCTTCCTTTGCCCCTCCATCCTCTACATCTGTCGCTATATGTGTATTGGTAGCACAGATCTACGTCCCAGTGTCCTTAACTCAGCCCGTGTCCTCTGTATTTCAATTCTTACTATGACGACCCTCCACCCCCCAACCTCTACCACCCCTGCCTCAGCCCCAGGACCCACCCGAGACTTCCTTTTACTCCCCCTCTTACACCTGATCCGTGACCGGAAACCGGCCATATCAGCAAAAGAATCCATGAATGACGAGCCCCGAAGAATCCCTGGTGTCTGAAAAAGTTTGAATATGCGATACACCTTGTAAAGAAACGTATACGGCATGAAACCCCTATCTGAAAGGCAGCTATTTGGGGATAGAGAGCCCCAGTGTCAGAGGTTGAGGCCTATTCACCGTGGGACAATGGCCCCGGCTCGTGCCGGCCGGCCATGGTGTCGGGGTCGGGACCGCAAGGTGCTCCCCTTGAAGGAAGCCACAGGGTCCAGGGCATCCGGTGGACAAGCCTCGGTAATATATATGACATAAATCAGGGCACGTTGTCTTCCCTTGCAGGAGGATCGCGACCTTTAGGGCCACTGACCATAAACGTGATTAATGATATAAGGACGGGGTGGTTCCAGGGCTAAAAAAGGCCAATGTTGCTTGCCTTTCTAAGCCCACAAATAGTTCACTGTTAACAGAGCTTAGCTTGTAACTAATGACCGCTTCCTCCCGCCGCTATGCAGCCAGCGTCAGCTCTTTGACGGTTACTCTGATTTATGTAAAATGTGAATTTTATTCCGCGGGAAAGGATTCATTGTTGAGTTGGCTTACTAACGGGGCAAGGCAAGGGTCAGCGGGGTCGGTGACGGTGACCAAAGGTGGGAGGAGGCAGGACATGAAACGTTGCCCCCTGTCGCTATGGACCCGAGACAGAGTCACGCCAATCTGAGACAAGACTCACGGTCCATAATGTCACGTGTTACATACAGTAACGACCCCACTTGGACAACATCAAAGGCGTCCGTTTACGTCTTCCGTTAACGTTGTGGCAAAATACAAATGGGTCTGTTCTTAAGTATGCCCCGCTAGGACACCGTAGGGGTCAAGCTTCCGTGCCAGGAGTCAAACTCATTTTCCGGTACCCCCCACCTCACAGACTATTCCCATACCAGGTGCCAGGGAAATACTTAAAAGGAGGGTGAACTCCTGTACTTTAATTCTGCCAGAAATGGCACCGTTTTCCAGTGGGAGCATATGCCGGGTATTGGGGCACACTGCTGGGTTCGATTCTGCTTTATTGGAATTCAAAAATCGAGGGCCCGTGTCTTTCAGTAGAGCATTAAAAACCCCCAAGTCCAATATCGTCACAGGCCGTCTGCTCGTGATCATTAAGAAGTTAGCCTTCAGCACGCACTAACAGTCGGCCACCGAGAAGAAACAGCAATTTGAAAAGCGAGGCGTGCTATTAACATGCCCCGGGGGCCCTGGCGGACCCCGGTACCCCTCCTAGTTCCTCGACCGTTACACCGATCGTCTGCTCCCTGGGTCTAAGTCCCCAGGTTTGAAAAGACCCCGTTTCTATTGCACTTGTTTGGGGTTCAAAACTGACAGAAGGTCCCCTATTCTTTCGACACCCGAACAGAAAAAGCCCCTATTCATAAAGGCCTTGTAAGTAATGAGCGCGACGCGTGGCATGCAGGCGGCACTTTACTTATATGTTTACGTCTGGCCCGCCAAAAGTGGCGCGAAAAGTTTCCCCGTTAAAGATATAAGTAGGGCCGTTGCGGCTTTAGGAGTTGAATAAATAACCGTTAAAAGGAAACCCACGGCGGATGAAGTATTTGACCCGAATCGGGCGGTTGAAAGTTTAAGAAAGGAGTCTGCGGTATGTCTCGATGAAACATGGAAAAGGGAAAAAAATACAAAAAAAAATCGTCTGCTTTGCATGGCGTGGCTCGTGGATGTAGGGCGCGTTCATTTTCACCTGTCGCATCCTGTCTTTTATCTTCTGCTGAAAAAGCTTAAATCACCTTACTATCACTGTAATTTGCTTTTTCATTCCTCCCCAAAAGAGCTCCCATGGAGTTATAATAGGGGGATACATGCCCATCAACGCTAACACTGAGGATGGGGTAAATTTTCTTGTTAACAGCAGATAACATCTGATCTATGATTCCCCGGCAAGCGATGTCAAATACGCACGGAAACGCGAACCTGTACGTTTCGGACAGCGGAAAAGCCATTGTTTGGCGGAAATTAAACTTCCGATAGGCCTTCCTCCCTCTATTTATAACCTTATATACCGATATAACGCACACCCGTGGCTGCATGGACATATACTGAAGTTTGACGTGCAGGGGTAAACACACGTATACAGAGAACCTGTATGTCTTGCGGAGTATAAGGCATTGCCAACCCGTAATTATAAAGCCAGCGGTATCCTGTCACCTGGCGAACGGCTTGACGGCGATAACAACTAGGGGTTGGGGACTTTCTCGGTATTTAGCCTGCCGGGTATGACAATCCCGGGGTAACTGTTCCAAACCCTGTCTTTACAGTTACCAACGCTGTTCTTAGACACCGGCAGCAAAGGCAAGGCGGGGGTGGACTGTGTGGTTGGTATAGAAAGAGGTAAATACAGACTCTGGAAAGCAATCCGCTACCAAACCTCTCCAGGCAGCCACAGATCGTGGCGATAGGACAACAGCTATAGTACAGGGCTGACAACTCGGACTGCTGATTATGTATTTGTTTCTCCATTTGACCTCTTCAAATGACCCGTGTCCTGTTTGACTATTGATGCAATACTAGCATGAGTCCGCTCAACTTATATATTATATATAAGTTGAGCAAGCTCACGTATACATGTATATCGCAATGATGTGTTCATTATATTTGCATGATTATGCCCAAGCCAGCATATTAGTATTTTGCATTTATTTTTCCCAAAGAGCTTTTCTTTTAAATTTGTCCTGAATGCATTAGACCTCATCGCTCATCAGGATGTCAGTCATCATCAGGGTACGTACGGTGCTGTCAAAGCTGCAGTTCGTGACCGTTAATGAGTCAATGACAAATTCCCATGACTGGGATCGCCCCACCAGCACGCAGCCTCCCTGCCAGCCTGTTTCTGTAATGTTATCCAAATAATCGCCTCTATCCCTCTACAAACAGCCAAAGGTGAGAGCTGAGACATCTTTCCTGGGTTCTGTCCACACCCCCTGTCGCCTTGGTGCCCAGAGATCGCCCAGGTCCTGCCTGAGACCTTAGACTGTCTCCCAAGTAGGTTCTAATCCCTTAATTATACAGTTTGCGCCGGCCTTGGGTCAGGCACAGCCTTAGTGGTGATAGCAGCCGTGGGATCTGGGCGACGTCTTCAGGCCGGAGATGCTATAACATGGGGGACCACACAGGTTAGAGTATCGCGGGTGCCAGAGAGCACACATCAGCAAATGACAAGTTGTTAGACACAGCCCTGGCATTTGCCAGCGTGCCTATCACGTCTATTACAGTCTCGGTGTCTAGGTTAGATACACACTTCCAACACGTAGGTGACAATGAGACAGACAGGAATATTTACCTGACATTTTGCGTGCCTAAACTCTTGCTAGCTAATGCCCTCCCCATCAGCCCCGTCCATCGCCATTCCCTCTATGTTAAGATTTTTCTGTGTGTTTGCTGCGGTGACAAGCCAACATAGGTAGCATTTGCGAGATTTTGCACTAGCAGCACTTTCACGCTGCGTCCTGTCCACAACAGAGGTCGGTACCAGACAAACGACAACCGCTAAGGAGACAAGACCCCAGGGGTCGTGGGAAGAACAGAAAGCAGCAAAACCCAGAGAGAACGGCTCCTGTGGCTTTCTGCAAGCTAGTACAAGGGCCGTAACCGGGAGGAATGCGTGGGAAGCCTGGCGCCCACAACAGGGAAACCATTATTCTTCTGCGTCACGAAAGAATCAACCTTGGTGGACGGACAGCATCTCCTTTAATGGGTAAAAAAAAAAACGAGGAAAAGAGAAGGGGGTCCATTCTTCAACGTCCTGGGAAAGTCGTAGCCTTCGAAAAATGTCCACCACATGTGCGGTTGGTATTTTGGTGTTCGTGTTTTTGGTGAAGGCCCCCGGGGTGGTAGCCACCAGCTAGAGAGGGAGAGGAAGAGGAGGCGGAGGAGAGAGAGGGAGAGGAAGCTTTTCCTTAATCATTAACGTGAAAGGGACTGATAACGTGTGCCTTTCTTGTGTCTTGTCGGCGCCGCTTGTTCGAAGGCCCCCGGGAACTTTTTTGATGGGGACTAATGTCTTCCCCTTGTTTGGGGAGGAAAAAGCGGGTAGTGGGTATCCCGTTACGGCTGGCTGAATTGGCCGGTCAAAAGATCACAGGGCACTTCCCCGCTGCCACCATTGGGCAGGTAAGAGCAGTGATTGGGGTGCTCGAGGGTTCCACCATTGCCGGGTATCGTACACGTGCAGAGGCGTGATTTGCAGAAAGAATGGCGCATCAAAAGAGGATAACAAAACTGGAAAGAGAATAACAACCTGTTGTAAAAGGACTAAACGCGGGGACTATTTGTCCGGACTTTTTGAGGTTCCTGGCCGAAGGACATTATTTTTCTCAATAGATGATGATCGTGGGAACTGAGTATGGCCAAATTGTCACCACGTACCTTACAGGGAAATGATTCAGAATTCCCTCACTGACTGTGCTGGAAACGTGTAATCAGAGAAGTACAGATTTCTCTGATTTGGGAAAAAAAGTCCAATTAGTAAAACACGCAGTAATGAGTAATTGGGTTTGGTTGGTAATTTGTTTGGTGTGTTATCGGTCACTGCATTCTTCATACGGAATTCCGTTAGTACCATGCAGTGACTAAAACGGTTCAATTTTGCATGCTTGGCAACCTTTGCATGCTTTACATGTGTCATGCCAATATTACTCGCAACGTAAAACCATGACCAAAATATTTAACTTTGGCTGACTTTGTCACGATTGATGCAGTACTTTTCGCCCATATCACATTCTTTCACCATGACAAGTGGTTACACAAGCAATGACATCACTTTGGCAGTTATCGGTGTAAAGTAGCTGCAACAGGGAAGATGACACCGAGATGAACTAAGGATGGACGGACATTGTCTTCCCAAGAGACAGAGGCAGTATTGTCTAAACTGTCGCACCAGGGCGGTACTTGTTAGATCTCGCAGCCCGACCTTTACTTATCACAGGCCTTTAACAAATATGGTATTGCCATACCCGGCGAATAACTTGAGCCTTTTGTTGCTGTTCTCCATTTGTTTGAACATAAGACAGTGGAATGCGAGAGAAGCCGCAATCTGTGCCAAAACTAAGTTCCAAATTTGTACTAGGATATAGATACATATTCAAACAATATTTTTGTAAGTCTTGAGTTTTACATTTCCAAACGACAGCTATAGAGACACCCTTTGCCTTCATCCAGTCCCTTTGGTTTAGTATACACCGTAAATTCTGGGGCATTGCCCTCAACAGCATGTATCAGTGAACATTTCTCTCCACGAACACCTACATATAGCCATTTACAGTTGCATCTAAATGCGCAACAGTAAAACAAAACATTCAAACAGGAGTGTGGTCGTTTGTTGTGTAATATAAATCAAACGAACAATTCAGTTTTCTGAAACAACGTGTCAGGAAATACCGGTTGCTTGAGGCACAAACCTCCCACCGAACACCTCCGTATTGCCGCGTAAGTAAATCAAACGAAATCCCGCCCATTGGAGGCACAATAACCTGCACCTTGCATGGCGAGGATCGTCGCGCCTCCGGTGAGATCTATAGACTTGGAATCGCTCTTTGATTTGGTCATCAGCTGCAGCGGCAGTGGGAAGATGAGGTAACGGAGGGGCGACGAACGTTGCCACTGGTTGAGGACAAGCACTCGAAAAACGGTTTGATCTGGGAGACCAAAAAGGGGTACAAGTTTCCGCTGTTAAAGAAAAGGTTTTCCGTGAAAGGAAACCGCGATGAAAAAGGGCGCTGAGCTTAAAAGGGAATTCTCACGGCGTTGCGTTTCTGTCCCGTTTTAAAGGAAGCAAATTTGCCATTGCCTCAGGCGTTTGAATCACTACTTATGTTTACTGGTCACGCTATCGGCTGGTGTTGGATATTGTATAGAACCCTTTCTTTTCTTGGTCGAATTTGCTTATGCATTCAGAGTTTTTCCGATATGGTGAAAGAATGGCATCTAGCGTAATATTGGTGCTGCTGATCTAAGCATCCGGTATCACTTTCAGTAGAGGAGAAGCTGATATTTTATTTTGCCTTCACTGGAATGCAATTTTGCACTGATGAAGCAAAATATCTCACTACGTCTGAAGACATACTTGAACAACATTTAGACCGCAATTATATGCTTCATGACAATACGCATTCAGTGTTTTGTTCAACCAAATAACATCCTCGCATAACTCTCCACTTTAAAATTGCGAAAACTGATATTATCCGTCTATGAGCAGCTTTCAGGCCCCTAGGGGGATAACCTTGTCAAGCATATGTTCCCACCAAATTTTTGACACTTACTGGCTTCAGGGATAGTAATTTAGAAGGGGAGAGGATTGACGGCTCATTGTGCAGCAGGTTGGTGAAGGGCAGGGGTTAAGGATACGGGGCGGGAGTAGATTCCCTCTCATTTCCCCCAAGGTGATTTTAATGCAACTATGAATGGGTCAGCAAATCTCGTTACGGCATAATCGGCCTTGCGTCAACAAGGTCTCTGCAGGTCCCTCTGTGTGGAATTATCCG
>JAAUYG010224363.1_pt1 | contig 15754 bp, 8 predicted proteins | sample 7278091 | NCBI WGS metagenome assembly JAAUYG01 (sample SAMN14350201, study PRJNA611818) | marine sediment metagenome | isolation source: surface marine sediment (0.6m) | place: French Polynesia: Moorea | collected 2018-08 | reverse complement strand
TATCTTTGACTTTAAAAAAAGTTGATAGCAGAACTGGTAATGTGCAGAACTGGGGCCCGTTCAGCGAACGTTCGCAGCGAACAGTCGTTCAGTAGAGCAAACGGAGCAAACGTTCAACAAAACGTTCGCTGTGTTCGCTGGGCTGAACGGGCCCCAGTTCTGCACATTACCAGTTCTGCTATCAACTTTTTTTAAAGTCAAAGATAATTATATACAATGTATATCCAAAGTAAGTTTGTTGTAATTGTTCATTAAGTCCTATTTCAGCATGTCATTCATATAATTCATGATAAAAATTTTACAGCGAGAGCAGGAGGAAACTGAGGCAGTTTACAAGGAGTTTGTGACTTCATTCGAGGACAGCGGAAAGAATTTGAACAAATCATGGGTGAAAGGGGGCACAGTGAAACATGGAAAGGGGAAGTCTATGGATTCAGGCAAGGATATTAACTTTAGAGATTTCCTTTACCTTCAGTAAGTTCTTGTGTTCATGTTTGTTGCTTACTTTTTTGTCCCAGGTTCAAAAGGCTATCACACAAATAAAATATACCTTGTTCTTTTGTAACTGAAACACATGAAATGGATCTACATACTTGTACCAGTGTGTGTTAACTCTATTTATAGGCTTTTATCATGTTTATTGTTATACTGTTCAGTTGGCAATCATTGAAAATAAATACTTCCACTTTAGCTTCAACTGTGACAGTTTCAGTGACTGTTGTTGGTGTGTTTTGCCTACATAGGTAATTCAGGTGAAATATACAGACCCAAGTCTAAGTTGGCAGAGTTAGCAATGGAGTTCAAGGCAACACAGGCCAGGGATGATCGCGATCGAGAACGTTCAGTGAGTATTTACACTAGTGGTACCACTAGGTCAGGGACATATAGTTCAGCTGAACCCCACTGGGAGAGAGTAATAATACACAGGCTGATTGTGGTTGCAAATTGCATACATGTGTTAGCAATTTAATATCACAAGATAGCCTTTATTTGAAGCCAGTTTTCTCGGGAAAATTTACGAAGTTCGAGGACGGCAATTGACATAGCCATGGGCACTTTTGGGACTTTTTTGCACAGTCTGTCATGGCTTACTTGAATGCTTGATATAGATCACATGCAGATATTGGGATTTCGCGGGTTTTTCAATGGCACGCCTTTTGTTTGGTTATGTATGGCAGAGTGACAGGATATTCAAAAGTTGGCAATTTGTAATCTGTTGTTTCTGCAGTCACTTGCAACTTAACTGGCACTAGTAGACAAAAAGACTTGAATAATATTGAACTGTGAATTCATGTTTGCAGACTCCGACCTCCAAACCAAAGAGAGATGTGAAGAAGAAGAGCAACCTGGAACTGTTCAAAGAGGAACTTAAAATGTATGAAGTTTGATGTTTACTATATAATATATTATGTAGGTTAGGTACCAATGATTACTAGTACCTCTTGGATTAGGTTTAGTGGGAGATACCAGATAGAGTACATTCAAAGGAAAAGAACATGCGCTGAGAAACAAACCCAGATTTGCTATCCTTATTTAATACTGCATCCTACAGTAGGAGGCCTTCTCTTTTCCGTGGTTCTGTCAATAATTATCCTGAAATAGTGCTTAAATTACAATTGGCCTTAATTGATAAAGGGTGAGTACTTCAACAGTACAGTTGTACGTTATTGCATATGATTATGAATATGCATGTCTTTTTGCCAGAATTCAAGAGGAACGTCAGGAGAGACGGAAATTCAAACACAGCGTTGGCCTTGATGACCAGTCGAGAAAGTCCCGGTTTGAGCCGCAAGGCGAGACAGTGGCTGCCGGAGTCAGTTTAGGCCTGTCGGGAAAATTGCCAGGTATCTTACAAAGTGAACTCGAAAAAAAAAAATCGAAAATTTCTGGCTAGCAGTACCAGTAGAAGCACTTTAGGCTGACTGGTTAAGTTCTAAATTTAAAATGGCCATGTACTAGTACTTGTTTTAGGAGAGACTAGCGTATGACCAAGTTTAGTGTTTTGTGTTGGATGGATCAAAGTCGACTATAATCAAGTCTTTTTCTGTTATTGGTTTGTCCCAAAAGTTACCTACGGGTCATCTTTTCTTCCACCAGTTGAGGACCCCTATGGCAAAGGTGCCTATAACTATGATAATGACATCCAGACGACTAACCTGTACTTAGGTAACATTAACCCCAAGGTAAGTTGCAGTTTTGTATAATACTGTTAATACTTGAAAATGAATTAACTAGACCCGGGAGCCCGGTTTCTTAAAAGTCCTAAGTCAGTCTGGACACAATCTTAGACCAGTGTTACCTTGGTAACCGTTGTCTTTTGCTAGGTTTAAAGTTAAGATTTTTTTCCAGCCAACTGGCCTCAGTTTCTAGAAACATTTTAATATCAAAATAGTAAATGTATTGATTTGGACTCCTGCATACACATTACACAACCTCATCGTGTCATTTGCTTACCCTTTACTTTAATATCTGTGTCCACATTTATAAATATTGAATTTAATCTGTAGCACTAGACCAATTAGTTTTCATTTGCTAGTAACTGGGGGAAGCTAATGATCATGCCTGCAAGGTGGTTTCTCTTTAGACTCATCCTTAATTTTAATAAGAAAGCTGTAATAAGTAGTTATGTTTTAGGAGAGGTTACAGTGTTCTATATTTGACCCCCCAATGTGCCCCCCATCTTTTTCTACAGATGAGTGAGCAGCAGTTGTGTGAAGTGTTTGGCAAGTATGGTCCCCTGGCCAGTGTGAAGATTATGTGGCCACGATCGGAAGACGAGAAGAAACGTGGTCGTAACTGCGGATTTGTGGCATTTATGAACAGGAAAGATGGAGAGAGAGCCTTGTCAGCGTTGCAGGGTAGGTCATCGGGCTGGTTGCTCAAAACATCTTACATTCATAGATTGTCCCAAACACAAAATGTATGGGTGTAGAATATTTTTAGTAAGCAGGCTTGAAGTTTAGTTTGGTAGCCACCCCTCGATATTCAAGCCACATATTGAGCCAGTAAAACATGGTTTATATATACAGCGTATGTGATGTGTGGTGTTTGAATAAGCATCAGCATCACACATAAAAAATTGTCACTAAATCAGGTGGCCTTAATGAAACTGGGTTCCATAGATAAGAGTTGGAAAATCAACCCACAAAGCCCCTGCATTCCATTTCAAGAATTGGACTTTTTCTCGATAAACACATGTATTGCATATGGGGACGTTTTAGCACCAAATTGAGATACATGTCTAGACACACTTTTCGGATGGAGTGACACTGGTATCAAAGTAGCTGTCCCAAATCAAAAAGTGAAAATGAATGGAATGAGTTAACATTTGGTGTGTTAACTAACACTGTCTGAAGTGTAACATGTGTCTGGTGTTTGCTTATAATACAGGAAAAGAAGTGATGGAATTTGAGATGAAGTTGGGTTGGGGTAAGGCCGTTCCCATCCCACCCCACCCTGTCTACATCCCCCCAGCCTTGGCAGAGCTTACCCTCCCCCCACCCCCATCTGGGCTGCCATTCAACGCCCAGGCAAGAAAGAGCCACTCCTCCAGCAACCAATCAGGAAAATCATATGGCAGTGTCCCGCCCCCTGGAAGCGACAGTCGCCACTCCGACCATGCCTCAGAGAAAGAGGAGGAGCCAGCGAAGGTATTGACTTGGGCTGCTTCGTTTGCATACAAATATAAGTTGTTTGCAGATATAATTATAACGAATAAGCTTTTAGATTTAACAAAATTGCTTGCTTAGATGTATATCCATTTTGTTCCTGCTGCACTTTTTAAACATCGTTTCTTTTTCTTCGTACAATTTCTTCCAAGGAAATTATTTTATTGCCCTCTGTAAGTCAAGATTCTATTGGAGTGTGAGCACCATAACGAAGCAAGTTCTATGTTATATTTTATGCAATGTAAACCTGCATGCTTGCAATGTATTGAGAACCAAAAGTAACCTAAATTTCAATTATCGTTTTTCCAACGGATGTCTTCCTACAGGTTTTAGCCAATGCAGTAGTCAAAGTGGTTATACCAACGGAAAGGTACCGCAAGCTCAGCTTTTCACCTGTTTTTAAATTTTCAAAATTTCTAATAAAGGAAAAAAAAAATCTCACACTCATCCCAGTAACTGGGAGAGCTGTGCAAATATTTTGTATATCTCCTTTTTGCCGAATTTCTTCAAAAAGAGAAAGAAGTTAGGCAAACCAAATGTTAGTCGCATTGGCTTTGGTCATTATGTGGATACGAACCAGGGACAGGGCAGACGATGGTTGCCATGGTGATCGGAGATGTTCTACGACTACTTGGTCCATATAGGAAGAGGAGGCGTCATCGAAACTAAATACCCGAGAGAATTTTGTTTGTGTGGCCTTACTGGTATATACAGTGAAACTCCTCTTTTAGGACTGAGGTGTCTTAAACGAGGGGTTTCATCATATTAATTTCTTCCGTAAATATCTTCACACCACCGGTAATATTTGTGAGAGTTCTTAAGGTCAAAAATGTTCGATTTCTGTCAGTTATTGGCCCATTGAGAATCTACTCCAGCCACCTGAAGTCTTAAAAAGAGACGTAGCACTGTATATTACCATTATCAAGAGCTTAAGAACGTTAAATGGTATTGGCGGTATTTAAAGCAGTTTGTGTTATTTGACAAACGGTTTGGTACTAAAATGATGCTATACCATGTAGTCTAGGTGTTCATTGTGTACGAATAAGATTTGATCTATGTGCTGATTGAATTCCGAAGCAGGTAAAAGGTATTTGCTACATCAGCCACATTAATAGGAGAGCGAATGTTTATAAAAAAAAGTACATTCTACATGTTCTATGGAAAAACATTTAAGTTTGGCAGTGTGTACTTGTAAGGGTTGTTTCGAAATAGTTTGTGGCCATACAAACTTGTAATACATAAAACAAGTGTTGGAATGGTCATGATGCTGTTGAAGTACCGGTAGGCTGTGTGATCAACTGCTTGTATAGCATTTCAGTATCGGTCCACCCATAATACTTGTCTGCTACATTTCTTTTCTGTACAGGAAATAAGCATTTGGTTTAGTACATTAACTTCTAGGCATACTTACTTAGCCTGTGTTTGAGAGTAGTTTAGGATTAATCACAAGTATTCAACTTAAATACTTCTTACGATTTGCTACCACATTAGACATGTATACTTTTGAAATATCATATGTACTTTAGTGGTACTAAGACTAGTTCTCTTTGTTGGTGGCAGCGTTGGAGTGTCTAGATTTCACTGTGTTGTAATGCCTTTTTGCAAAGTTATTATACCTGTGCTGGAGGTCTGCATAACTAAACAATATGAAATTTGCTGTAACAGTAAGTAAAATTCCTTTGTATTTCTAAGCTTTGGTGTACAGTCCCAGTTGTTTCATTGTATGCGATGCTAACGGAACATCTGTGATGAGGGACCAAGTTAGATAATCTGAACCATTGTAACAGTTATGGTTTGTTTGACGAGGGTTTGTGCAATAGGCAGTTGGCTGCTGATGTATCTTGTCTTTGCTCTTAGGCTGCGTTAGAAAAGTTACTAGTAATGAAAATGCTGGATAGATTGGGGTGGATGATTGTACACACTGAGTGTGAACTCATTTTGCGAGCAACCACCTCAAAATTACGACCACATCCATGCAGTACCAAAAACTGCATAATCAGTGTTTAGTGGTCTTAAATAAGACAGTTTTAAGACCATTTCAGAACAGTCCCTATGTGGTCATAATTCTGAGGTTCTATTGTGTGTAGTCTGCTTGAAGGTGGAATGTTTGTAGTAGTAGGAAGTCCAGCCAGCAATCTTAAAATGTAAAGAAAAATCTTCTTAAGTTGCACCGGAATGTTTGTTCTGTGCATCAAAGATTAAAAACCAAATATAAAGTATTAAGTAATTTCTTAAGGTGGTAAATTCAAAATGTATTTCTGACTAAGAAAAATATCAAGAAGTAAGTTATATAGAAAAAAAAACCTTTTAGCATGCATTGATATTGGGTGTGAGGATACCATTTCTTTCTTTGCAGAAACTTACTGCACCTCATACATCGCATGGTGGAGTTTGTAGTGCGGGAAGGGCCCATGTTTGAGGCTATGATTATGAACAGGGAACTGGCTAACCCAATGTACAGGTATGGAACTTCTTCCTGTTAGGAAACAAAAAGTCATGTTGAGTATTTACTATAAAGTTTTGTTGCCGTACCCATTTGCTATAAGTATAAAATAATTCCTTGTGTGCTTTTATAAGGCATTAATGTTGTAATAGTTGGCTTGAGGCTTTCATCTCCGTCACAAGGATGCAACAATGGTAGCTGTCTGTCACTGCAAACATTTTGAGTTCTTCAAAAAATTTGAACGTTACTAGTCTGCATGCTGAGGTGACCATAAGTCTGTGTTGGTATTGTAACCACGGTCTTGTGTCTGTCAGCCCGGTTTTAACAAGACTTGTTACATCATTGTTTGGTCTCAGGTTTCTGTTTGAGAATCAGAGCCCAGCTCACGTCTACTACAGATGGAAGCTCTTCTCCATTCTCCAAGTAAGTTATTCCATAGTATTTCGTATCTTGGGGACCATTCTTTATTATTGAGATTATCTTGAGATTCAGTTTTAGCTGTATAGATGATTTAAGCACTTCTCTACTTAATTGTATGCGATTTTCTAGCCCCCTAAAAAATATTTAGGGGCTTAATGCGTGGCATAAAAAATATTGTAAGTTTAAAATGAACCTATAACCTGAAGTGAAATTTGTTTCTGCAGGGCGATAATCCATACAAGTGGAGGACGCCAAATTTCCGGATGTTTAAGAATGGGTCGTTATGGCGACCACCGCCTATCAACCCATATACACAGGGTATGCCAGAGGAGTTGGTGGATGGACAGGCGAGCTTCGCTGGGTTTGAAGAGGATGATTCACACATGCGCAAAGGAAGACTGACAGATCGGTATGAACAATAAGCAATAGCTGAGAAGGTGTCTGCCAAACCCTACTTCACTTAAAACATGATTTATTTAGCAAATATTTGATAAAGTTTGTATGAAAATAAAATAGGAAAGGACCGTTTTCTTTGATTGCATGGTCTCTCTAGTTGTGTATTCTGACTGCAAAAGATAAATGCTATATTATGCAATATAAATGCATTGTTCCAGACAACGAGATATTCTGGAAGACATGCTACGAGAACTGACTCCGGAACGTACCAAAATCGGGGATGCAATGGTGTGGTGTCTGGATCACGCAGACGCAGCAGAGGAAGTCGTGGAATGTATCACAGAGTCCCTGTCCATTCTACAGACACCTATACACAAGAAGGTTAGGATGAGGAGTACATTGTGTTGTGGTAGACAATTTCACTTCCAGAACCGCACTTTTAGAGTGAGACCAATGCAAAAGTTAAGCCCACCTTAGAATTGGGGGTGAAACTGAAACTATGGGACTTTAGTATTAAACTTGTCTTGAAACCGGATTGTCTTGTCATAGAAATTATTGTGCAATATGTGCCCTCTGGTTCTTCCCCAGAACTTAAGTGTAAAGTAACTTGTTTCTAAACATGAAAAAGACAGTATTCCCAAGGCGAGTAGTGAAGTTTTGGTTCTATGTACAGATTCAGACATAGAACTTAGTTTAGTTACCACTGAAATGTTGTTTCTTCAAAGATTAAGACTATTGGGGAGCGGTTTTGATGTCTCACAACCACTTAATGAAGGTGTTATGCTGTGTTAAACAACTGTGTTAAAACAGTGTTTGTTTACATGGGTAGTTCGGCCAATCTTCTTTAGGGCAATTACAGGCACATAGCAAGAACTTCATCTTTGTCTGTACTAAGCTGGCACTTGATTCATCAAAGGTCTGTGGCTATAACCAGTGGCTTCTATTATGTCTTCCATGTTTTTCCCGTTTCCAGGTGGCACGATTATTCCTCATTTCCGATGTCCTACACAACTGCAGTGCCAAAGTTGCCAATGCATCATACTACAGAAAATAGTGAGTTGATTTATTGATGGAACCCACCTTGGGACTACCACCTCCCCCCTCCCTCCCCTGAATTAAGACCCCTTATTGGATGACGAGCTGTATATTATTTCTGAATTTAGACAACCTCAGAATTAATACCACTTTGGTATCGACTGTCAGTGATATTAATTCCCAGGTTTCACTGTATGCTCTGAGGTAACCAGTAGCCACATGTGTCTTCTGATTCCATGTATAGCAGACCATGATAATAAGGAAACTTTTTAATAGCAAAAGTTTTATGTCTGAACAGTGTAGCTCTTTTTAATCTTGTACTAATGATAAAGCTACTATAGTCAAGATACAGCTTGTCAGTTTAGAATGAATACCCGGTATTTCATTTTAAAAAAAATGTTTGTGCTAATGCCAGTGCTAGTAGTTGGTCTCTCTCTCCCTCTCGCCAGCTTTGAGGTGAAGCTTCCAGAGATATTCAGAGACATCCATGACACATATGAAAATATCGATGCCAGACTCAAGGCAGAACAATTCAAGGTAAGAAATGGGTTGTCACAGCACATGATTTTATCATGTCAAAATGTAGAGGGACCTAGTACAGTGAAAGCTCTTAGTATGTCTAGTTGGAGACTATTCAGCTAACATTTCAACGGCCCCCTTAGCCTAGGGTGGGTAAGGTGTCTGCATGAGCCTGGCCTCTGAATGTAAGAGATATGTCAATAGTCTTTTAAACACCGACTTAAAGAACATGATTGTCTTACGCAACTAACATTCCCGTAAATATCTCTTCCCTCCTAGCAACGCATCATGGCATGTTTCCGTGTATGGGAGGACTGGGCAGTGTACCCCAACGATCTTCTCATCTCACTACAGAATATATTCCTGGGGCTTGTACCACTTAAGGTAAGTTTGGGTATTAAAGTTAGAAGGCATAATGAACATTGTGCGTAAACTGTAGATGTTTTGTAGACCTTTATGATGATGCAACCTTCATGCAGGTGTCAGCTGGATGATCACTCTTCGATTGCTCCCATTTCGGTGCGTAAAAATAAAGATACTTTATCAAAATAGAAATTACCAAATAAATTTTGAAGGGCTAAGTCATGCCCGTTAAATTGTTCTTCGACTCTCATAGATTGAGAAGGAGGAAGAGAAGCCAGAGGAAGATCTAGACGGAGCTCCCATAGAGGATATGGATGGTGCTCCATTGGATGACCTAGATGGGATGCCTCTCGATGGAGCAGCCCTGAGAAACGCTGCACGTTCGGCTAAAGTGGAAGAGCTGGACGGGAAACCAATTGATGTCGATCTGGATGGCGAACCAATAAAAGATTCAGCAGATAAGACAGGTGCACCATTCTGGGTGGCTACTAGGAAATTTGTTTTGTGTACTGTTCAGAGAATTGGCATATAGGGGCAAATCAAAGGGTATTTTAATGATATTTTCCATATAATAGGCAACATTGGGAAAGTAACGGTGATCTCCAACTTCAGAACACTTTGTGAGAGTAGTGAAATGTGTGGGCTTTATCAAAACCTGTGGGGTATACACGACTATAATATTAAGGTGTTTGGGATGTGATGTGGCAAAACCTTTTGCAATAGGCGAACCATCACAAACAAAATGCAACTAGGCAGCAGGTCCAAGCACAGCTACAGCTGTAGTGTACACCACCTGAAGCACAGTTTGTTTTTACCCATATGTTTCAGTTTGGTATTGCCTTTTGTATGCAGAGTTTCGTAATCAGTACTTTGTTTTTACAGTCGATGACGACTTGGATGGAGAACCGATCCAGGACGACAAAGGCACTCCCAAACAGGCCCTCTCAAAGTGGGAGACTGTGGATGAGTCATTACTGGAACAACAAGGTAACTAGGGAGATGGAAATTAATGGCCTTTATTATGTGGACATACTACAATGTGTGCCTGCCATTTATAGAACATGGTTATATAACTCAGTTATATAACTCCATTGCACGTTACATAAAAAAAGCAGGAGAATCTCAATGTTAGGATCTTTGGTTATGTGTATTAGGTCTTTGTACACAAAAGTAGTTAATTTGATTATAATTAACTGAAGTCACTTCGATCGTGTCATACAATGGCAGCAAGAGGCAACAGATCATGGTCAAGCAGGGTTGCAGTGGATGGAAAATGAGGTTGAGCGTAAAGTTAATTTCTGTAACAGCCAATCAAAAGTTGGGTAAAATCCAGGCACATGTTCTGTAATAGCCAATCACAATACAATAATTTTCCAACCAACCACCAGGTTGGTGATCTACTTTCAAAACTTGTGGTATCAATATTTCAGCTGTCACTACGTCTAAGTGGGACATCTTGGAACAAGACCAGAGTCCAGAGAAGTCTGAGGGAGGTGACGACGGAGAAGACCTGGATGGACAGTGAGTGCTGCTCTCTGGATCTCTCCATTGTAATCCGGATCATGTGAAAGAAATTGGATATTGCCTGGTTTTCCAGGATTCCGGATTGTATATCCATGGTTGCATTATGGAGTCGGGGAATGCAGGTTCCCTGCTAACTGCAAGACTGGCTATCACTTCGTTTACAGCTCTTACATTTATTGTTCAAAATTTCACTTTTGTAATGATGAAATTTGTTTGTCTAGTGTCTTGAAAGCTGCATGATCAATTCTTAGCTTGTAATTGCAAGCTAAATTTCTCAGCACATACATTAGTGTTATAGGACATAGCTATAGAACTTTTTGTTTGGCAAATGATCATTAGATGACATACACTTTACATTTTCCAAGCAGCCATATTCACAACTGGATTGGGTAAATCTGTAATATGTAATAACCTGGTTCTGTCTCCGACAGGCCTATGGAGTTGGAAGGAACCCCACAAGGCTACAATCGCTCCAGAGACCACAGTCAGGATCGAGAGGACAGCCAAGATGTGAGTCCGTATTCTGGATTGGATGAATCTCAGTCCAGGGTAATATCTGAGGAGAGGAGAGCCAAGCTGAGGGAGATTGAGGTAAGCAAGACAGGGAATTCAGATGGATATGTTTTTGGGAAATGGCTGAAATTGTTTGAAATGCCTTGAAAAGAGGGAAAATATTTCAGGTGTGTGGAATAGCAGTTAAAATAAAACAAGCAAAAATAGTTTATTTAAAAATTAATGTGGTAATGTGTATTTTGTCAAAATATTTTGCCACGTTGTTGAATATTAAAATTTCACTGGACACCGGCGATATAATTACAGTCTGAAGATATAGGAGGTTACTGTATTGCTGTTGAGGGTGATTTATTTTAAACTCAATAACACGAGGTGGTGTGGAGATATACGTGTGCAGTAATGTTATTGGACCTACTGAATTAAATTTCAATATGTTGAATGTTTGTGCCACATTAAAATCAGTAACTATGGGAACTGTATCATCACCTCTTGTATTCATTCCAACCATAAGGCCAGCAATTAACGCCTCGTTCATGTTAAGCATGTTCTGTGCTTGTTGTTGCAGCTAAAAGTGATGAAGTATCAAGATGAGTTAGAATCTGGGAAGCGCAGTCGGAAACCGGAGATGTCGTTGAGCGATCAGATCGAACATTACAGAAAGAAACTGCTACAGAAGGTTCGTTCTGTCTCACCTTGTAGCCGATCATTGAAAAATTGGAAGTAAATGGATGGTTATGGTCATGGTAGGGGAAGACGTGCAGTGTGAGGTGAAATCCCTTTTACTGGCTATTCTAACCTCTCTGCTCAGGAACATTTGAGAATTATGGCCCTGGTTTCAAAATATAAAATCAAGATATTTTGTATAATGTTCCTTGTAAGCTTTGTGGTTGAATAAAAGTTTGTGTCTTTTCCTGTTTTTTTATTCGAGGAGGAAGATAAGGAAAGAGCCAAGGAACGGGACAAACTACGTGAGTTAGACCGAGAGAGAGTGCGAGAATGGGAGCGGGCACGAGAGCGGGAGAGGGAAAGAGAAAGGGAACAGATTGAGAGGGAAAGAGAACGTGAGAGAAGCAGACGGGATGACAGTTATAGAGAGTCAGATAGAGATGTTTATGGGTAAGTATGCAGATTACACTTTATCCCAGCTAAAGGTGACTGATGTGACATGATGGAGTTTGCATACAGTTGGACTGGTTTCTTTGAAACCAGCCCTAGATGCTACAGAAACTATTACAGTTAGTGAATGTGCATGCATGAAAGGACATTTCTGAATGTCAAGAACAGGGTATTGATTTAAAAGAAAGACACAGCATCACAAAGATCATTCTGAAATTTTCAATGTAAAATTGAAGCAATAGTAGAATGTACTAGACTCACTGAAGGCCTAAGGGGAGTGTTAAACTTGTATTGCCATATTGTGATGTTCCAGGTCACGTGATCAACGTGATCGAGACCGCGACTCCCACCGCGAGGAGCGGGAGTATCACCGCGGTGACAGTGAGCGACGGCGTGACCGTGGCAGTGAAAGATCCGGTGACAGAGGCAGTGAGAGGGTCCCAGACCGCTCACCTAGCGGTGGGGACAGTGACACTGAACCCTCCGCGTATAAGGTACGATGGTCCTCATGGACACTACTAGTCTGGGCTATAGCTTTAATAGCCAGAAATGATATTGACAGTGGAACCTGGCCTAATTCAGCCTTAGACTTCCATACACAGTGTACAGAAATGCTGTCACTCTTATCAAAATTAAAACCGCCCTAAGAGTGCTCGTGTTTAGTACATTCAGTGACCTGTAATTGCGAATAAGCTGAGGAGACCTGATTTTGTAGGTTTGATGCTCTTATTAAATGGTTACACATAACCATGTTTGGTTATGCCGCCAAGTAAAGGGCAGTGCCCTAAACAATGATATGGAGTAACCCGGAACCATTTTCTGTCCGACATTGAACCCTAAGGATGCACGTTGCTTGGACGCCATACATTGGCCTATCAAACCAGAACTTGTAGTAAATGAAGTTCAGTACCTTTCTCTTTCCTTGATCTGTGACAGATGCCTACTTTCCCGCCTGTTTTGACATTGTAATACATGGACCTACCCTGCCCTACCAGCATACTTACAAGTCTGCCCTTTTTGTACCAGATGTTACAACAGTACGGCAGCCACTCCCCCAGTTACAGTCCACCCCCATCAAGGTCAAGTTGGGGTCAGGGGCGATCTCCCGCTTCCCCACCCTCTGCGTACCGACAAGAGCATGACGAAGACACATCAAGACGACGGCGGGGCTCACGGTCACCACGGAGACGACATCGCTCAAGAACACCCAAAAAATCGTACGTATTAGAAAATATCTAACAGAAGGTTAAAACTCAAGAGTAGTGGTATGGAAAAAATAAAAGACTCATACATTTTGGTGCACAATGAGTTAATCACATTGTGAAAGCCAGAATTAAGCCATTGTGAAAGACAGAATCGCAACCATTCTCTCAGTGCATTCAAGTGTGACCTAAAATTAGCATATAACAAAACCGTTTTTGAACATTGTTTACATCTTGGACGTACACTCTTGTATCTTTCAGGTCACGCTCCGGTAGTCCCAAAAGATCGAAAAGGTCAAGGTCGCGTTCAAGGTCACCAGGACGACACCGCCACAAGCATAAGAAGAACAAGCGGTTGTGATTGGTGGATTCTCTCAGTGCTTGTAGATGTGTACATTTTCCTCATAGCTGTCTAGACTGCAAGGATGGAGATGAACCTTAGTCTATATAGAGTTCTTATTGACCGTACAGACAGTGATGAAAGTATGGCTTGGATTTGGGAAAATGCGACTGGATGCCCAATTTGACCTCTAGAAGTAACAGTTCTGTGATACTAATAGTGTCATGAATGATGCAAGCATGGAGATAACTAACGTATGCCAAGAGGATTGATTTATTATTCCTTTGAATGTCCAGCTATTGCTATTTCTCCACCAATCTTTTTAAAATATTGCATCTTCTGAAGCCATGGAATGCTGTGGATGTAGGAAATAGTGTCATGGACGAGACTTCGCTTTATATAGCTGGCCTGAAGTATCGTATGGCGTAGCATGCCAGGCTGTCTGTGAGTGAATGAGAAAGCTGGTAGTGTCACTTTGCTAAAATTATGCAAATAAAAGTTGTAGATATTCTAAAACCGTGATGATGTTCATTGTGTCCCACCAGTGAAGATGTCGGTCCTGCTAAGAGGGTGGTCAGGCCCGTCTATTCAAGACGAATTTCCCACTAAATGAGACAAAAATCCTGTTAGTAAACAGTAATCATAGGTAGGGTAACAATGCAAGACCTCGTCGAACATTTGTACTGTGATAAAATGGCCAACTTTTAGGGGCCATTTCCCAAAAATCTATGGTATATTATATGGTTCATACATGGAAGCATGTGGAATCTCGCCTTGACGGACGGTCCTCTGAACCATCATCATAAATGGTGCCACTTCTAACAGCCCTTTCATAAAAGATACATGAACCAGGTACCAGAACCCAGTGGTGAACAGAAATGGCTGGCCAATTGGCGTCAACTTTTGCATATCTTCTCCCACCTCCACCCCCTCTGTTGTTCAACGTGTACAGGCATTACAGTATTGATAGCCCGAGGTCATCAATAGGGAGCCATATGGATTCCTGCGGAGAATTATTAGGGAAACAAGCCGCCTGAACTACAACTGCTTTGTGTTTTTGCAATGCTGCTCCCGTTTTTTACCCCATGGGCGCTACAGACTGAAAAGCATAGTTAAATAGTAGCTACTACTTAGTCGAATGACCACTTAGGGTGCAGTTTAAAGTAAGATCTTCTTTCTTAGCTCCCAGCTTTTGATCTTTTTGTAGTACAGTAGTCCTCCTCTAGTAAGGCCACCCCTTCTGCCAAACAATTCTATCCTTATTTGAGAGGTGTCATTTGGTGAGAGGGAGTATTACATGCATATATAGTACTTGCGCCCATGAATTTGTGTCCTTTATAGAGGGGTGTCCTCTCCAGAGTGTCTCCTTTAAGAGAGGGACCACTGTACTTTCAATATACTTACTACTTCTATTAATCTTAGTCCTGCTGTTATAGTAACAGGTCATGATGCAGTTTTTGCACAGGTCTACCTACAAGCTCGCAAAAGGTGATTACTTGACATATCACACTTGCTGAAGTTTCGACAATGATTGCGGCACCATCTTCCAGTCAACATGACACCAACCGCCAATGCTTTCGGACGGGTGCCCACACCCACATCAGGCACAACCACAATCCATACAATACCTGCCAAGCCAAACCACTCACTGCACGTGGCAAGTGCAGTAAAATGAAATCCACGTTCTTTCTCTGACCCCCCCCCCCCCCCAAATAAAAAAAAGTGAAAGCACAAAAGCGAGGAGGTGTTTGGACACGGGCCAGTATAACATGTCTCTATATTTTAACAGCAGAAGTCTTATATAAGATTGCTTATAACTACCACGTAAGGTCCAGTCAGGTTAATGCAGAGTGCCCTTTCACTATTAAACTTCAAGCCCAAGGGGGTGATAGTAACGGAGTCCAGGCAGAAAGAGCAGCAACACATTGCCTAATATCGGCCCCTGGCTTGCTCGGAGAGAAAAACAAGGTGACTAGCCAAAAGGAAGGCTGGCCGAGAAAACCTGAAGCGCAAAAAGCCAAGCGACTGACTAAGACCAAAGAAGCAAAAGCTCATACCCTGATTAGGCATGGGAGAGCCACTACTGGGAATGCTGGAAAAACAACGGACAGGGTGCACGAAAAAAATATATATATATTTGAAGATGGGGGCAAAAGTAGGCAGTGCATCTTATTGTATGCAGTGTATATAGAGAAGAAGAAAACCCCTGCTATGC
>JAAUYG010197028.1_pt1 | contig 15761 bp, 9 predicted proteins | sample 7278091 | NCBI WGS metagenome assembly JAAUYG01 (sample SAMN14350201, study PRJNA611818) | marine sediment metagenome | isolation source: surface marine sediment (0.6m) | place: French Polynesia: Moorea | collected 2018-08 | reverse complement strand
GTGAAGACGCTTTTCTGGGAAAGTCGTAAAATTTCCTACTTGGTCGATTTTCCGAGATAGTCGCATCGTTTTTCCCAGAAAAACATGGTTTCCGGGAAGGTCGGGTAACATGGCCGGATCCATTACAGCCCACGGCGGGGTGGTTAAGAAGTCAGGGCGGAGGAAGCGAGGCCGTGTGAAAGAACTCCTCTCCTATTATCCTGTACACACCAAGAATTTCAGACTACGCCACAGTGTTGGTGGGATGAAACGCCTGGGAAGAAAGGCACCGGGCTGGCGTCTAGAGATTCGTTTTATATTCAGACCAAGGCTATGTGAAATTTTCGTGTGGTAAGAATTTAATATAGCTAAAAGGGCCTGCGCAGGAAACGGAAGCTTTGGGGATATGCACACACTATAGAACATTACCACCCGATATGCCTAGAAGAAATGATTGAAATTATGCACTAAAAGAGGCACAACGGGGAATTCTTCTGCGTAAGGTGTCAAGCTGTCTGTGTAGTAGTCGGGCCGGGCTTGCCTTTATCATTTTAAATTGCGTTCTGAAAGGAACGCCGATATGGTCAAAACCAACACTGCTGTCTTGTGCCTCGGTGGCTGGTGTGATTGACCTCCTGGGCTTTACGGTCACTGATAACTTATTACTTTAACGCCTGAGGTCAAGCGGTACGTAACACATCCACGCCACATAGTTGAAAACTGAAATGCAATAAGCATGATAAAGTATACTACGTAACGATATATTCTACTACCATCCGCAGCAGCAGCAGCAGTCATATTAGCTGGAGAGATAAATCAATCTGCTTAAACACATTAGCCCGGTAACAACCGTATACTGCAGCTGCAGTGTTTTGGTGCTGCGTATGCGTGATCAAGGCGTAAGATTATGTAGGGCTTTTTTCGCTGAAGGCAACAGAAAAGCAAAAATGCTCTCAGACGCCAGTGTTCTTTACACAACAGGGCCGCCTTCAAGAAGCTGCTTCCACAAGTACCGCTTGGCTGGTACTTGCGGATAACTAAATGGGCCATCTATCTTTAACAGACCAACCCACGCCATATCTAAAGTGCCTCGTCTTTACTGCAGTAATTAGATCTGCGGCCTGTTTCATTAAGTGCAACTCGTGCTTGTTATCCCTAGCTTGAGATACATGTATGTTGGGCTGGGCTCGCAGGTTGAGCAAATATCAATATCTTCATTGTCATATACATCATCTCGCCCACAAAACAGTATCCGCCGAAAATCCGAAATTCAAGTCCTCCCTATAAACCGTCCGGTGGAAATGGATCCCCAGGGCAGTTGTGGCAGTCTATGGTATCAGGATATCGAACGGATGTCTCAACAGGTGGCATATAAGCCAACACTATGCCCAGTACTGGAGAGGAAGCGGACAGGACGGATCGGAGAAGGGATGTAGTTGCACATATTCTATGAAAAGTCGCCTTTGCTGGGTTATCTCCGCGACTGATTCACGGCGGCAGTTACATCGCGAAGAATGGCTCTGACGTCATGCCAGATGCCACATACTCGAGATAACCGCTAAATTAGGGTGAAATAATGGGCTGGGGAAACAGAAACCCTGGGTCTCGGATTATCTGGGTGTGCGGGGGATGTGCTAAACAGGTCCTCATAACCATGTTAAGTAGAGTAATTCTTTCTCTGATAAGTTTATTGATCAAGTTTGTTTCGGCTATAAAGTAGAGGGGAGAAATAACCTTCATTAATGTTCCACACTTCCATGATATTAAAAACATAAGCAACCTGAATGGCAGAATGTTCTCCATACCTGTGGCATTTATCGAATTTAACGTGCAGTGTAGTATTTAATTCTTTGCATTATGGCACACTTCTGACTTTGTACATTGAAATGCATTAAGGAAGCTGAACCTGCTTGCTAATGTCATCTTTAAAATTTTGAAACATGACCAAAGATGCTATCACGATACGAAAGAAATGTGTCCACGCTAGGTTACATCTTTCTTTATTGTCGCCTTTGGTGTCCTCCGACAGAATCTTTTTCGACCGTCATCAATCACCACAGTGTCACGGCATTTCTTGGGTCATGTGGGTTTTCGGTAAAGTATCGCTCTAACCCATTGCTCTAACCGGACCGCTCTAAGACCTACACGTGCTCCCTCTTTCATGTACAATGGGCTTTGAATTGCTGCATCTTTGCTGACGAGGGATGGCTTCCGGAATATAGAGTTCTTCTTTGTGTTACTCGAGACCGAAAGCACCGAAATAGAACGACGTGGCCTTGATGGAGCCGGAAAGAATACACCGCGTCGCCGTGAGGCATGATGCCACTAAATATCACGTGTCAAGACAGCCGCGGCCTGCGTTGGCGTAAAACTCCTGGCATACTGTCGCCCTTGCATTAAATGCCATAAGACGTGACTGAAATATAATTTTCATTCAATATTTTAACGCCTTTTTGTTTACAAAACGGTTGGCAGGTCTTTTGTGTGGCTATCCCTTATCTGGCGCATGCACTCATACTTTTTGCTATATTAGATGTATATCGCCACAGATCGCCACAGATGATCTGTTCCGATTATCCTTCTGAAATAATGTTATTTTAGAGATCGTCGCTTCGAAAGTAAATGACAGCATTATGCTTTGTGGCGATTTGTGACCCAAGCGGATCTCTCGAGTTCCAGTTTGAGACTTGCGTTGGTCAACAGACAGTTTTGCTTTCTATGCACAAGACCTTTCACAAATGAATACTCTCAGCCAAGAAACAATACCGATATAAAGTAATGTGCCTTTATCAAAACCAGTCTAATTATTACACACTCTGTATAGCCAACTAGTTATCAGTACGTCCTCGAGGCAAATGTTGCTTAACGACGACGGCGTGCACTCTTTGGTATCTGAACGTTTCCACCCTACGAATTTGTGCTCTAGTAACCAACTGCGATAGCAGGCTTGGAATCAATCAGATTATCTTCAAATGATCTTAGCCTAACAGAGAAGCAGATCAAAGCCATGTGCTTCTGGGGTCTTCTTGGTTCACTTAGAATATGTATATGTAGCAGACTGACGCAATTCGCAGATGGCTACCATAGCTCTCACAAAGGACTTGACTGAGTGACATGCCAGATCGATATCAGCAAAAGACAAGAAGTATGAAGGTGGAATGAATTTCTTAATGAATGCCAGGTATTTATTTATATTGGAGTACAATCCTACCTCCTGGGATAAAATAATTTTCGCCAATAATATGAAGATGTGGGGGGCTATATGTTAAATCATTGATTGAATAGCCCTGAACAGTAGCGTTTCCTGACGATAAGGCATGCGAAGTCGTCCAAGCGCACATCACTCACATCAGGAACTAATGCATATCTATGAAGAAAGGCAAACAAACACAGACGTTTGAATTCCAGTTCGCTACCTTTGGGGGAATAACACATCTCGGTAATTCATATCTTCTGATATGCTGCACGCAATGTGTTCCAACACCGACTTGGAAATACTATCTAATTATTTAGCCACAAATAAGGCATACATGTAACTGCATTCCACCTTACGTAAAAGGGGCGAAAACGGAAGAAATATACATAATTTGCAAAAACGAACGAGTCAAGTTAGAAGAGATGCGTCACATTTTATCTGGCGCATGCGTACTAACCTTGGATCCTTGTTCCTAATCAGGTCATCTGTTCAATGCTCATCTCACACTGAACTAGCACAGGCTGATAAGTGCTTTTCCTTCTGTGTCTAAAGTATTTGGAAAGGTTATTGGACACCAGCTTTATTTAGTTTCTTTGATTTGAAATTCGCTGCTCACCTATCTGGAGTTAGAAAAAAGTAGAGTTGTCAAGATATTGTTGTGCCTTTGTTGAGAAATGTAAGGTTTTGGTAGACAGTAAGAATGTATACGAGGTGGTACTAACAGATCTATTTAACGCATTTGATTGTTTGCCGCATAGGCAATCAGTATGTTACATGCGTATGGAGTTGATATCTCTGCTTGTATATGCTCATGGCAAACGTTTTATCAAACCGAAAGCAGTGTGTCACAATAGAAACTCGTGAAAACACATGATCAACAATAAATGGCGGCCCACCGCAGAGGTGGGTTTGGGGACCTTTTATCCTTCTTTACAAAATGATTTAATTTACTCTCTCCCTGGGAATCGCTGTTTTAACTATGCAGACGATTATATAGTGGAGTTATTGCGAAGCTCGAGTCCGTGGAAATGTTTTGTCAATTCTGTCTGTTGCATGTAACAATAGGTTCTCGTGGTATGCTGATAATTTATGCAAGCTAACCGGGATGAATTCCAACTTTCCAACTGACCGTGTTCAATACCCACCATATCCAGGGTTTTTTTTTTACTTTAACCAACGCTGTTCTTAATTCGGAGATGGTGGTTAAGCTCCGAGGAATAACTCCCATGAAGAAAGTAAGAACTCCGAGTTCTTACTGACAAGAGGTAAAATTTTAGTGAACACTTTGAATTTATGTGCCAAAATACTGGTCGGTCTGTAAATGTTTTAGGTAGATTAAGTAGACATCTTACAAAAGCGAAAACAACTGGCCTTGTTCAAGCACTTTATTTTCACCTACTGCCAACACATCCAACTCATATGGCAATTTTGTAGCCAAGTTGACACCACGAAAATTGACAAGGTTCAACTCAAAGCACTGGGTTTTATCTGTAATGATTTAAATTCTTTGCATAATTTATTGCGAGCTAAGGTTTGAGATATCATTGTTGTATGTTGAAATATTAAAAGCCATTTGGTACCCAAAATTTAAAAAATAAAAACAACATCGGCAGCCTCAGCAAGTACATCGACTATATCAATTATGCTACAATCCGTCTAGTCATCACCCGACTAAGTATTGATATGAACGTCTTAGAACGTGCGTTGGCGAAAATCACAAGGTAACAATAGCACTGCGATGTTCTTGTGTCCATATTGCGAAAACACTGATGAATCGATAGAACACTTCCCCCTGGAATGCAAACGTTTTCAAGCTCAGCGGAACAAATTAATTAGAAAGCATGCTACTAAACGTTAAAGGCAGAAAAGATGAGATAAACTTAGCTATAGTACACCAGGTACGAGATATCTATGAAACAAGACGCCGAACACAGAAGGGCTGATTGAACGCAAATGCGAAACCAGTCTCTTACCCATCCTCTCTCCTCATATCAACCTATTTATCGATTTTGTGGAATATCGCGATTAGAATGAGCCTTAGTTGTGCAATGGTATCATGGTTACAAAGTGTAGTAACAGGTATTAATAAAGACACAATGCATTTGCACTTGGTAAGACTGTATTCTTTTAGCCAATAAAGCTTGATTGATTGACTGAATGTTACCAAGGTGTTTAGATTATACTCAAATATTTCTCCATTGTATAATAGAATTCTAGTTCAGAAATACGATTCGTACCTTTTATGGTCGCCCCCCTCAAACCATTAGAGTTAACAGCATTTACTACATTCATTATAACAAAACCTCTTTCAAATATCAAAGCCCAATATTTTGGAATAAATCAAAAAAATTCTTATAAAGACTTATGAATGTAGACTCCTTCAAGGAAGATTAAAGGATCCTCATGCGGCTGTTCTTATTGTATATTACGTAATTTTAAATTTGATGTAGTCAATGTTACGTCCTCTCACCATCGCCTGTCATTTCGCTCACCTCATCCCCATCAACATTTCAGTCATAATCAAATCGGTACATGCTACAACCCGACGTTACATATATTTTATCTTATGTTTTCTTATGTTAGCATACATATTACATAATGCGTATATGAGGGGTTTTAATGTAGCATTTCCTTTAAAACATATTTAAATATTTTTATTTTGCCGGTTTGAAACACTCTTCGGCATCTAAACATCAATGTTCACTTCGGGCAACCACAGGGCTAGAAGAGACCTGCACAACGTATGTTCGAACCCATTATACTTGGTGCCCAGAGGTTTCGAGACCTTTATGTGGTGCTATTGCGCACTCCCATGAAACCCCCACCTCTCTCAGGCGCTTTTGCCTACAAGGTTTCGACGTCTCAAGATCAACGGCACACGCGAGTAATTTGGGAAACTCCCTGGGAAGCGGTGAATATTTAATAATCCATCCCCTGTTCCAATTCCATACATATTCAAAAGCAAACGTGAATTCCATGCATACAACTCCTTCTCTGCCAGTATCGAGTGAGTGGCTCCGATTCCTAAAAAAAGTCCCCTGATATCATATATTAATCTGTCTCTCCCATCCTTTATCGGACAATCAGGGACATAACGAACTGGGGCCATCCTAGGTGGTATCGTAGAATGGGGGCACTTTTTGCTGAAAGCCCTGATAAGCCATCTCCCCCTGATAGCAAGTCTCTTCGCAGACATCGCCGTTTCGGCTTCAGGGACTGCGACGAGATATTTCCATGCACAGTCCTCCCCAGAAAGTAACCCACTAAAAGTCGGCAAATAAAATTTATTAGCTGGCAGGTTATGAATAATGGTCATCACAGCGCAATGTGTAAGTTGCCTGCCTCTCTTCCCAATTTGAATTGCAACGGTCCCGGCAGATATCCATGGCGGCATGCCCTGTGGAGCGGCTTGACTAGGTAAGTATAATGAACTGGAGAATATGCATCCGTTTGCCAACCATGCTATGGTACTCCAATGTAGCAGAATATGTACTTCATACAGCTGGGTGTAAGAATTCCACGTGGAAGCAACGATATTGTCACATTTGTGTGTGAAGTCTTTTTGCTCTTCTTGTGTGATTGCGCATTGGCCATGACACTGAGTTGCATTTAATTTAGTTCAAAATGGCCTATATTTTATGTACATTGTAGTAGTAACGTTAGAAATATGTCTATATGCTTTACTGAAGATCGCACGGAACAAACAACAGATGCTATATTCATTAGATGACATATTTTTTATCTATCTGAAGATCGGCACTGACGAAGAGATGGTATTGACTAAGTTAAGCATAGGCCATTTTAATTGCTTAAATAACAATGGGCGACACTCAACGTCGCTCCCCAGACGCTTGATGCGAATTACGAATTCAAAGTATATATACTTCTCTCGAGAATATGTTCACGAAAAAAGACCCGACTGCATAAAATGTTAATTTGGTCATTACAAGACGAATTCCAGTTCTTGCCAAAAAGGGCCAAATATGTCCCCTGACTGGCAGCTAGGGCAAACGCTGTTCTCCCCTGCGAACCCAGTGATCTAAAACTTCTCTTATCCAATAAAAAGAAAACTGAGTATCTCCCCGCAGCGCTATTGCCTCGAGGAGATGCTAAACGTTTAAATAAATCCTGGCGGAATATTTTGTCAATCAATGCGTGAGTTTATTACTGTGCGACTGATTGCGTGGACCATCTCTTCTGTGTAACAGGATCTCCTGGACAAAAACGGAAGATGGGATAGCATTCCGTTGCCATGGAACTTCAACTTCGCCTATTATTTTTGCTTTCACTCTGCAAGGCGATCGTCGCTGTAGCCTTTAACACGCGGTGACACATGCATCAGACATTTTTGCTGCCCCCCCCCCCTTAATATAGGGTAGGGGTCCTACTTTTTAGGCAACAGCGTCGTTAACGGCGACCAACAAAACATCAAGTTAGGTTTATGTCTTTTTGGAGCTACCCACCCTCTAACGGGATAATGAAAAGATAAGCTCGCCCCAAGATTTACGCCGAAACTCACGGCAGCAGATAAAGTCGGCAAAGGAAAAGGTCGCGTAATGGTGTAAGCCAATAATGTTTAGGCCGACCCCTGAAAATGGATTACAAGGACCGAAATGGTTATGAATCTCCTTCTAGTCGCTGGGATGGCTTTGGACCAAAGTATATGTAATTCTCTCGAGAATATAATGCTTATGAAAGACCCGACCGCATAAAATGTTAATTTGGCCATTACAGGAGGAATTCCATTTTAGAGATTAAGCCCAAAATAGAAAGAGGCGCCGATATTTTTTCGCGTTAACAGCAGCATATGAAGGAAGACATTAAGCCTAAAGTCAGTGACTGTAAGCGCTGATTTTACTCATCGTGACATCCGACGTCTTTGGGCATATGCAAAAACCGATCCGCAGAGACCACAAGGGTCTGCTGGATAGTTGCCACTCAACTGCCTCTCAATTCTTGTTTCGGCTTCGTCAAAATGCAGGTGAGAAACTCAGATTAAATGCTTTGCCACACGGGATCGCTTACAAGCAACCCCCCCCCCCCCCCAAAAAAAAAAAAAAAATAAAATAATAATAATAAATAAATAAATAAATAAATAACACTAAAAAATAAAAAATAAGTAAATAAATAAAATAAAGTTGATACTATTTGCAAGTTCCTCTTGACTTAAAGGGATGAACAAGCAAGCACATGCAAGCTCTTCTCAGTTTAAGGAGATGTACAAGCAACCATTTGCAATCTGTTCTTAGCTTAAAGAGATGAACGGGCAAGCATTCGCAAGTTCTTCTTACTAGCTTAAGCGATGAACAACTAAGTATTGCAAGCTCTTTTTATCTTAAAAATATGAACAAGCAAGCATTTGCAAGCACTTCTTAGCGTAAGCAGATGGATACGCAAGTACGTGCATGCTCTTCTTGGGGAGATGAAAATGCATGCACGTGTAAGTTCTTTTTAGTTTAAGTAGATGAAGAGGCAAGTATTTGCAAGCTCTTCTTAGCCCAAGGAAATAAGCACGCACACAGACTGATATGCAGAAAGCTTTCCCTCAGTAAAATTTACAGTAACTGTTCATTTTTCCACGATTATTGAAGGTCACATACTAAATCTGGTTTCGTCTAAAGTTTCGTCGCAGATTTAAACTTATTATGAGGTATGTGTAGTCGCCAGTGTTACTGGATTCTTATACAACTACAGTTGGACAAATGTGGTTTTGTTGGATATGTTGTTGCGGTCGTTTTAACCTAATTATTCGGCATTTTATGTGAATTTATGTTAACACTATTGTTCTCTCCATTGGAAGCAAATAGACTAAAGACTAATAAAAAAGAAACTGGATGACAGATCCAATGCGCTGCCTTAGACATTATCTGGCGACCTTTTTGGTATTTTAAATTTTTATCCGCAGGTCTGTTTCCTTTTGTGGCCTCCCAGCAGTGAAACTTCAGGAAGTCATAGTGTAGTTCCGTGGTGGGCATCAAGGGTTTCGATCCTTGATTGCAACAATTTGAAATGTGTGTCGAGCTCCTACAAGCAATGGAAAAAAACATATTTGGGGATCCCTAAATATTTTGTGTACATTTGGCGGTTCAGGGCCTCCGTATTTTAACGCTTTTGGTGTTACTCGCCCGTGATCGAAAATCGGGACTCCCGCACCAAAAGTGCATGGGTGCCTTCACCACCAGGCCGGCTGTTCGAATTTGCAAACACAAAGAGAGGGGAGGGTTGATAGAGCGATTATCTGTACCTCTTTAGCAATAAGTATTTCATTATCCCTGAGCTACAACTGACTTGCTTAAATCGCTACAATTCTTTCATTGATTAACCAACCTTTCAGACCTGGTTAATTCACGTTCTGATATGAGATCAGGGTGGACATTCTAGACATTTAGATACCCAAGTCTACGTTTTGGCTTAACTCAGATTCGCGGCCAGTCACATTGTTCTGATTAGTGACTTAAATGAAAACTAGTCCCACTTCATTATGGTAGAGAATTCCAGCCAAGTGTAATACATCGACCAGTCCACGAGATCAGACATTGTGGAATAATGCAATGATAGAGAACCTGGAGAGAATACAGAAATTATACTTATCAGTACTTCATTTACTAGGCACACATCTTTTCTACTGAAAAAGATACAATCATACAAAAACAATGTCGTAGCCGACGATCTTTGGACAATTTTACTCATTCCGTTCTAAATTGCCATAAAGCTCTACTCAATGCCTCCCAATTATTCGGTTATAGACGTATGCTTATTCTTTCGTATGTCAAAGAGAAGTCTTCACACATATCTAAAGCTAAATGTTTCAAACTCCAGGTTTAATATTTGAAACTTCTTTTGAAATTGAGCTTCATAAAAAGTAGTGTGTAAAATCCTTAGAATTGTGGCCATCTTCAAGCCATGTAATTGTTGGCTGGTATGTGTCCCATCGCATTTCTCAGCACGACGTCACAGTCTGCGGCACATCATACATTTTAGCAAGATACAATTACCCATTTGCCAAAAAAGTACGGCGTTGGCCACAGCGTAAGCTGTCCCCAAAAAGTGGGGCGTGTTGAAGGGAATGCGATGAGGCACAAATCACCCACGATATTAAGGTCCCATTCGTTCAAAGCCTCTGTCAGATATTCTCCACTTTGCTTCCAATACTAGCGAGAGATTTCTGGCCCTCAGGCACCCAGTCTCTTTCCCTGAATATAATCCGCTGATAGAGTGTCTGCGTGCCGGTCTTGCAGCTGACAGGTTTGACAGGATACTAAACCCATCACTTCTCCATAACGTGGGCAAACCCATCTCTGAAAACACCTACAGGCAAAAAGGTTGAGCAACTCGTGTAGCGAGAGGAGGAGTGACGCCGGCGGGCACCAATCGTCTGCCCTGTAATGTCCTGTAATACACCTGTCGTATGAATTTAACGTCGTGGATCAGACACACACAGAGGGATTAGGTCTTGGCCTTGGGCTCAGATATCGGTAATCCCAGCCCTCGGGCCGCGTCTGTGTGGACATCAGGCTTTAAGTCTAGACTGTTAGTCTCCACTGTTAGTCTCCGCTGTTAGTCTCGGCCTGTTTTTTTGTGATAAATCACTGGGTTTAAAATGCATTGCCAACCTACAATCTCCTTCAATGGTCTCGACCTTGAAGGTTCGTTCGGTCAAATATAGAAACCTATGATTCCATGGCAAAGGCTCATAAAACAAAACGTTCCAAAGGCAAAAGCTCACATTACAAATTAAAGATTGCAAAACAAGCTTACAAGACAAACAATCACAAGGCAATTTTTAAGCTTGCACACGTTTGGATACCAAACCCACCAAGAAGAAGACCGAGAAGAAAAACCGCTGGTTTTTCGCTGGCTAAGTTAATTGAGTACTGTTGAAATGCACTGCAATGTTGAACGCTCCTTATAAGTTGGTATTCAATCTTGCGTTAATCCCTACCTTTAACTTGTTGAAAGAGTCATCTAAAGCATTTTATTTCTATTGTCGGTGGATGCTTTTTGCCATAACGCTTCATGGACAAGATGAGGTGGTCGACCTAGGCAGATGTCGTCAGCTGGGCCTTTCTAACATTTGATCCCTGCTAAATATTTTCCCTATACATAAATGTAATAAAGGTTCATTTGAGAAAAAAAATATAGCGGAATTTGTGTTGCCTGCAGGTACATGTAGATGTGCAGATTTCTTCTTCCTGTTACTTGGGGCCTGAATCACGAACACTTGTCGAATAATCAGATAATCCTTCATAACTACCTCGAATTTTCGGGGAAAACTAGCAAATATTATATCTTGCTCCTGTTACTGCTATAATTCAACACTTATTCACTGGAACCCTCTATGGGATCAATTTTAAAGAAGCTACAATTTCGAGAGGCGGACAGTTCTCCTAGACCTTATGTAATCTTCCAATACAGGTTACAAATAATGGGCTTTCAATATGGTCATTGCTTGAAACGGGTGCTATATAATACACCCAACCAACAGGCAGAATGAAGTGGCCATCTTTTCGTGACACGAATTATTCCGGGTGTGTGCATTTCGATCTTTAAGTGTCCAGTGGTGTCGGCGGAGAAACTTGGATACGGTGCTTTTCTTCAAAGTACAGTAATTGAAACCTGTTTCAGAAAAAGCTTTTTGCGATTATTCCTCTCACTCTACCCGTCATTTTATACGGTATGCCATGCTGTTTGATCACAGGAAAGCACTACATGGCATTAAACCGTAACTAACTAGGTTTATTCTCCCTTTCGTATATGGTAATTGTTTCACTTTTGACATTAATCTAGCGGCATTGCTCTTTCGTCCTGTATGACAACTTCATCTCAGGACGCTTCGCGGAACGGTGCTACTTTTTTTCCCCACTGCTATCTATTGTACCTGTGTGTCGTTCTGAGTTGGACCAGGTCATAACCAGTGGTGATCATGGCTGTTCAATCCTTCCCCTCCTCCTGCCGCAACCCCTTCCTTCGAGACATCAACTGCACCAATGGCTACAGCTACAGAGAGGGTTTAGGGCAGGATTGAGCGAGGATCAAGAATGCAACTCTGCACTTTAGAGCAACGCTCTGGAAAGCTGACAAGACAGTAGCAAAGCGGGCACTGCCACCTGCGACTGATTACTGTTCGGGGACTAATCCTCAGAGTCCGGGTGCCACTGACAGCTTAGAGCTGACAGATATGGCACGCCGGGCCCAGAGGACCTTCGTGGTGGCAGATGCTGTAGCGCAGCTCAGGTGAGCGGAAAATCCAGCAGCTATCAAAATGTCACAGTGGTTTTTTTTCCACGCATGTACTAATTGGGAATATATGAGCAGAAAGAAACGGTGAGGCGCTACACCGTCTTAAACATTCACAAAACTATGCCACAGTAAACGAGAACATATAGTGTTTCGTAATGCTGTGCCGATGCAAAGAAGACGTAAATGTACTCCCAACCGATCATTTAAACAATGTATGTATCTCGCATTTAACCTTTGCTTACAGTAACTGCCATTTTGCCTCCTTTAGAATCACCGCGGAAAAATTATTAACATACATTTACAATTTCTGTCCACGGTACTAGTATCTGCTATTGCAGCAAAATGTTGCATGTGGCCGGGAGAAAGTAAAGTAATATACATTATTTGCATTGTACCATACAGCGATTAGGGAGCCTATGTAGTGCAGGAGACGCCATACAGGAAACAAAATTAATGTACATGGTCTTTCAGTTTTGTTTTTTTTTTGTTTACTCACATGTGATATTCTGCATTGGTCTTCTTCTTCTTTGTACGTGAAGCACCCTGCCAGCCTGAGAGTATTTTTTACACGGGGGGATGCTACATTACTGCGATCTAGTCAATAGTTCACCAATGCGTTCGTCCGTGGCGCCGTTCCACTCCGGAATTGTTCGTGGGAAAAACAAATGCTTGTATATCAGTGTCTTAGCTCCAATCTGCCGGAATTTGAGGCTGTTCTGGCTCAGGTTTTGCTAATACTGAATGCGCGCACTGAACGAGTAGGTCCAGCCTCCATATCGTCCTGCGGATTTCTAGCTTTTTCAATGTTTAAGGTTCAAAATTCTAGAATGTAACTTATGTAGTTGCCAGAGGACATAAACAGGGGTTGGAAGAGAATGTAGACTGTAGGAGTAGCTTTTTAAAAATTGTATTTTCTGAAAAAGACGAATGCAAATACACTGAAGTCTGCCAAAGTAACATTATTGTATCTTCGGATAAAAAAAGAATGCAAATACACTGAATTTTGCCAATGTGACATTAGTGTATCAAAGTTCAAAATACACCACTTGTCGTAGACATTGCGTGAAGGGGTAAATTTTTATCCGTTTTGCTCTTCCATAAGCTGATCCTAGAATAATTAGATTCTTTATTTCCCATTAGATTAAATTTGAATCTGTTTCTCTTTATTTCCCATTAGTATTAAATTGAATCTGTTTCTTTCTATTTTTAAAATTCTTAACAACTAACACTTGTGTGGACTGTCAGTATGGGCATGGGGAACCTGCAACAAAGTTGGCTTTCATGGGGAATTTTGGCTCTAGGATGATTAGCGATTTAACTGTGTTTTCAGAAAAAAAAACTGTCATTACACCGTGTATACACCGTGTACACATATTAAATCCTTGTAATGTGACACTGTAATATCCAAACAGTTCCCAAAACGAGTACTAGCAAAAATAACCGATTTGAGGTCAGCGGAGCAATTGACCAAAATATACCCCACGGCGCCTCCGTATACTGTGGCCCATGCTCTGGTCCAGGTCTAGTCCTAAAAATGGTAAATAATTGTGGGCCTAATAATTAATGGGGGGATAATAATTAATATGCATAAAACTCCCTAGTACCTATATACATGTATCTTAGAATTAAGTCTAATTTACTGTTAGTAATAACCGTCCATAGTACAACATACAAGTATTTAAGTCATGTTGTTGGATTCTAAGTTTACATGCGATCATTAAGTAGAGTAGTAACGGAGGCTAAAAGTCTCCAGAGAAGAAGATACAAAACTGTAGCTAATCCAACACACAGTTAACAGCTAATCCAATATCTTATTCTAATTCCCAGCAATTTCCCTGTGTACTATAATCTTGAATCAGTAATCTGTATGGATATTTAAGCAGGTAAATTCCCAATATTTCGGCATTCTATTATCTTAGTTACCAGAACATCACAGGCTGTATACCTCCCCTGTACGTGTGTATACCATAAAATTGTAAGCCGCAGCCACTGTCTGTGATAGCCACCCGAAGTACAAATCTAGTATATTAGAATTCTGCTGTCACATTACTGTTTCATAAACTGTTTCTCATTTCCTTAATCCAATGACATGACTTTCTCTCTCCAGTGCCGATTTCCTTTTTCCCCTTTTCTCATATACATTGCGCGACTGTCTCGGCCAAAAATACTGGCGTAAGTGCGGTAGGGCCAAAAGATACAGCGAAAAGGCCATGTCCTTGATTATGACATGTGGAGGTCATGGACATAAAGAAAGGCACTGAAAAAAACAAAGTTGGCCTTGGACACCAAAAAGAGCTTTTTTGGCTGGAGGCATGGGACAAGGGCATTGTCCATGCGTCGATCATCTTCCATTCGGCGTCTGGCACCCATCCCCATACTCAGTTCAATTGATGATGCCCCTTTCTGACGTCCAGCACAAACAAAATTTGTGCTGCCATTTTGCTCATGATGTTAATGGGCCATGGCCAAGAGCAAGGTTCGAGTAGCTTCCTTTTGGCCTCGGCTATACAGCTCCATGACGACGCTTCTTTATCTCCCAAACACTTTTTCTTGGGGTGCCATATTAACCATGGCCATAATTAGTCATTGTGAGGGTTTCGAGTAGGAGCGAAAATCTTTTTTTTTTTTTTCGGCTCGTGCCTCCTATCCTTATAATCGAATAAACCTAAAAGCGGGCTTAGTGTTTTTGTGGTCGTCGTTGTCGTTGTTGTGAACCTAAAACGTACATAACGTTCCATCATTTTGTTCTAAAGGCGAAGCTGATTCCCTTATATTATAAAGACCATATTTCATTGTCAGAGTTGCTCTAGGCCATAAACTGACGTGTACACAGGTGGAAGTTCGTGTTTCCGTTTTGCAGTTTTGTGTTTTTCGTGTCTTCTGTTTTCTATTTTTCTGTTTTTATAAGTTGACAAGGCTGTCTGTACATGTATGACTTACTGGAAAACTTATTCACGTCTGTTCTGGGGTGTCTGCTTGTTTAAGCCACACGTGGTTCACCGTAGAAACACGGTAATTGAATCTGTGACGGTGGGCGTATTTTGAATGATCAAGTACTGCATTGAGTACTGCATTTATCGATTATTTTAACACTATAGTGGCGGGTGTGGGCCAAGACAGTCTATGCAATGACGTGAATGCCAATGACTATCACATACTTCGATCTATACTTCACACATATATTTAAGGAACACGAATTACACCAAAGTATTGTCAATATCCCTAATCATGGAGTTTCTTTTAATAAGGATCTAAGAACTAGAAGAAATAGTAGTAGTGGTAGTAGTAGTAGTAGTAGTAGTAGTAGTAGTAGTAGTAGTAGTAGTAGTAGTAGTAGTAGTAGTAG
>JAAUYG010150997.1_pt1 | contig 15762 bp, 16 predicted proteins | sample 7278091 | NCBI WGS metagenome assembly JAAUYG01 (sample SAMN14350201, study PRJNA611818) | marine sediment metagenome | isolation source: surface marine sediment (0.6m) | place: French Polynesia: Moorea | collected 2018-08 | reverse complement strand
GCCTCCAGTTTACCCACTCACCCTTGGCAAAGTTCCTTTAATTTGCGGTATCAATCCGCTTTGTGGTGTCATCACAGAAACCACGGATTTGCATTCTTCGAGTCTCCGATACTGTGGAGACAGGAAACAGGAAACGCTTACTTTAGATCTGTGCCCCCCCCAATCAGCTTGATGCGTTTTGACTGAGAAAAGAGCAAAATCAGCAATGGGTGCAGTCTCCTATTTAGATGACACTGGACTGCATGCAAAGTAGCGGACTGACCAGACGCAGCCCTGAGCAAAGTGCGGAGGAAGGACAATTTGTTGGAAAACTTCAGACTTCATGGATTGTCTGTGTGGAACCTGGGGTTCTCAAACGGATTTTACCACTTTATTCATTGTTCTCCAGCTCCTAGATAAAGTAGATTGGGCCGTTTCTGCAGATCAACCAGTCATGGGGTAATCAATGTTGCGTCTGACAATCAGGGAGCCTAAAACAAACTACAAGTACATTAGTGCTCACAAGCCCAAAATTCTTTTGTGTTTGTTTGCATGCCTTGTTTTCATGGCAAACACCATTGCAGTTGAATGTGTGTGCTCCTCTGCACTGAATACAAAGCTTTGGGTGAGACTTTTTGACTTGTTGACCAATGATGTGAACAAAAAGAGACCGACAAATGCGTTGTTCTACATGTCCTGCAGTTTTTGTGACTGAAATGCAGCGTCGTGTCAACGTCTGAACTTTGAAAGAGGCCCCACCACTCTTAACAGTCTTTTCTTGGCAACATGCAGACGTCCAGCAGTTTCTTTCTCTTTTTGGTTTCGCCAAATCATGGATTGAATCCCACGCAAAGTGCTCGCCTCTCTTGTGTCGTTGCTCTCCCTGAACAGCCATCTGCATGTAAATTCTGAGGCGGTGCTTTATTCACGCCCCTGGACTGAAGGCTGTAAATGTGACTGGTGATTATGATTTAGGAAGCCGAAGAAGATGCCCCTGACAGATATCAGCAACTCTGGTCGTCTGTATGCAAAACGCAATTGAATTACAGAAGCCTGGACTGTGTGCCAATGTTTCTTTCAAGTGGACACTGACAGAGCCTGGCGTGAGAACGGTCAGCACAAAGGCCAGGAGAGATTTCTGACCTGGAAAAACAAATTAGATCTTAGCTCCATAAAACAACAGCCCCATACTTTTCTGCATTCAACCACGAAACCATTGTGCTACAAAAAATCAACGCAACCTCCCAAAAATTGAGAAAGGAAAAAACGGAATGGAAGTGGACATTTTCATGATCAACGCCAGACCAGGTCATCACAAAGAAAAGATTACAGATTGAGGGCTTTTTGGGTTTGACCAGCAAAGCAACATCCGGCTTTTATCACTGCTGCCAACAACTGCTTTGATCAGAAGCAATTTTCAGTCCAGAGCGGCTGCTAACAAGTATTCTTGCAGAATAATTGTTCTGCATGCTTTTTGATTGTGCGGCTGTGTTTGGCTTTTTGGCGCAGAAATGCATCCTGCAAATGTGACAATGCCGTAACGCCTGTTCAAATTATTTTGGTCCCTTCACCTGACGTGAATTGAGAAAAACTGTTCTCTGCAATATTTATCCAGCAAAAAAGCCTCCAAGTATGCCTCGAAGCGTTGTCTGGTTCTTTGTCATTGGCCCAGACTAAATGTTGTGCTCACACCCTGATAAAAAACCACCCAGCCTTTTGTGCTAAAAAGCGCAATTCATTTGGCAGGAACTGAAGGTCAGTCCCATAATTTTTGGTCAGCAATCAAGTTCAGTCTGATTGGAGGAACATGGCAGGCTGACCAATGCTGCATTCCCAAACAATGGAAAAGACCTCAAGATCTCATGTCCCAACCGTGACCTCCGCTGTGAATCCTGGCGTTATATTCTCGAGTCCAACCTTTTCCTTCACACCCCGAAGTGCTGATGTCCATGACATGGTTTTGTTGGTGTGTTTTATCAAACTTTAATAATTTTTTTCACGAGAAGTTTTACATTCATACCAAGGAAGAAACAGACAGAACAATTTCATTCAGAAAACACCTGACATGATCAAGTGAGCTCACTGAAGTAACTTGGTGCAACTATGAGATGTATGCAAAAGAAACTTGAATTCTACATTCAGTAGTGAAAACTGGAGGTCCAAACAGTGGCAGGACCAAGAGTGACTGGAACTGAGACAATTGTAAAAAATTTCTTCAACCCAGAATAACGCAGATAGTCGTTGCAGGCAATACATGTATGTAACCTGAGAGAGAGGAAGAAGAAACTTTAGATTAATCACAATTCTCACGACGAAGCTAGACTAGAAGAAATATGAAAATTGTAAAGAGAGGAAAGTGGGTTGAAGTCGAAGTGAGAGGCACAATGCATGATGGGAAATAGATGAAAAGAATTACATTCCCGACCGCATGTTATTTCTTGGTAGAAACATGCTAGCGGTTGAGGCAGTGGCTGCCGTGGTGTAGGCGGGGGTGGCACCCCGGGTAAGGAGTGTCTAGCGCAGTGACAACCCCTGCAAAAAATTGGGGCTTCCTTGCGATGACAGTGGCTCCTCCTCGAGTGGCTTCCCAGGAGTGTCTTCCTGTACCCAGCACGACCGTCTATCCTAGAGATCTATTCTGCACCCTCGTCTGTGGGTCATCGTTTTGCTAAGCTTCTGATGCAAAAACACAAAAGACAAAACTACTTTTGTGAAACACTCGACTGCTAAGTTACGGAATTCTCACACACTGGGTTTTCGTCTTATAGGTCACAGAAGATGACAGAGTGATTTTCAAAGGATGGAAAATAGATTTACACCAAAACGTGATGTTCAGAATCCTTTCCTGAGATGACATCTCATTGAATAGAAAATGCATCCTGTTCCCACAGCAGTGCACAGGGAAACTATGGATAGGGATATTGCAGGGGAAGTCACTCAGGTTCCCGTGATCGGGAGCCAAAGGCCACAGAAAACATTGCCTTTGAAGCAGGAGCATCCTGTACTTTTCTGAAGAGAATCATGTTGACAACAAAAATTCAATGAAATTTGGCACGTTTTCTCGGCTTATATTTGCAGATGCAGTGTCAGTTTACAAGACAACAAAAGTGTTTTTGGCCTGCCAAAACACATGTTCTGCTTTTGACGTTCTGAAAGGCAAATCAGACCTTGGTCCAGAAAACCCAGTTGTGTCTGTTGTGTCTGTGACATCTGAGTACCTGAGCCAATACATACATAGCCATCTACAGTTACAGAGACCAAAGCCACATTTTTTTCCTGTACAGCGAAACGTGTGCCAGTTATTTCTATTTTGAATGTACATGTGTTGTGTTCCCACATTTTGACTCCAATTGAATTTGCCAAAACACAATTTTTCAGCTGGCATGCTGAAGCAGATTTCCCAGCAATCAGAAACAATTGCAGCTTTTGCTTGCAATCTCAGTGTTGCTTGATTTCTCAGTCAAAGATTTTTTGCACGAAACAAAGAACTTCTGATTGTGCTGGGCGTTTACGGTAGGGCCCTTGGTTTCAGAAGCAAAAGTAGGTCAACAAACACTGAGACATTAAATGTTCTTTGTGAGATATCTTGCTTGAACTTGGTGTCCAATTTATCAAAATGTTGGGGAACAGAACGTCTTCCTTGTCACTATGAGACAGTGAATCTACTACATGAAAGCTGTCTTTGCACACGGATTCTAATCTTGTTTCAATGGCGCTACTCTTATTGCGTTTGCTATGCATTTCAGACTTTACAATGCAGCTGTACCAACATGAACATGTACATGGAGAAGCAGCCAGAAACTGATACATACCGTGTCATGTTCTGTCCGTAAACCATGGCTTGCATGAAAATGTGTCGTCACCAGAAATAAAGGTAAACCACTGGTATACTCTCTAAATCACAATGAGTTTGAAACCCTAGAATCCTGTTCTGCAGGACTAAAACTGATTGCAAAGGCACGCGCTTCCTCCACGAATCCAACAGAATCAGAACAAGTGAGCCATAGCAGAACAAGATACTTCCTTCACAAGACAGTATTGCTGATCATGTTGTTAAATCCAAATTTGTAAACACATCTGTGTTCAAGCAGAAACTGAGCAAACTGCTGCTAATGCCGTGTACTGTGTATGGTACTATTTACATTTTGCATCGTGTTTTTGCCACAGCCGCGCAATTAACAGTCGCCGTCGATATCAGATAAAAACCTTCACTGTTCAGGGATGGTGAATCTCCTTGCATATATGTGCCACATAAATACATCAAAACAAAAGCTGCAACTCAAACGTCATTTGCTGACGATCACTGAAATCCTTGTGAGGAATGTATCTCATCCCTTGGTTATCAATGGTATAGCACTGGAATCCAACAACGAGGTGAAGAGAAAGACGCACAATCTTGAATCTGAAATCTAAATAGCAGCAGGTGAAACAAGCACGTCCATCCAGAAAGCGACAACACTGTTTGTTGCAAAGTTTTGTGCTTTACATGACTGTCTTCATGAAGATACTGTCACAAAATAAGATAGTTCCCAAGAAGAAGACTGCAGATAGCAGTACAGGTACTGTCCTTGCAAGGTACCATCCATCCATGTAGCATTGGGAGCTGCCTTGTGTAGAATGCAGCTGCAAAACAGGTTGATCCCTCCCTATACAGTCAGTCACATGCTACTGTGCTGTCTCTTCACCTAAAGCTGGAGAAAGCCTTGAGCTGTTGGATGTGTACATACTGTGGGCGCGGTGTGCGGTACTGAAATGACAGCACAGCAGAATCCACCTTCGGGTCCTGTCCATTTTTCTGTGACAACACTGTTGCGTTCACAGGCCCTCTTCTGCAGTGATAATTTTCAATTAAAACAGCAATACATCTGGATTTTGTGCATGAACATGTGGGTTGCTGATGATTTCAACCAAAGGATCCAAACACAGAAATAAAATTTCAGAGGCTTGAGTCCTGTGGTCCATTTTTCAATGTCTTTTGAGAAAGCGTCATGGCTTCACATCTGTAGCGAGACACTTCGACCATGGGCTTCCACCAAAGAAGAAGAGAAGGAGGACTGGTTGCAGCTGCATGTGCAGGAGGAACCAGAAGGTAATGCCTGCTACTCATGGAAGGTAAAGCGTCGATCAATTCGGTTTGTATTGGATGTATTCTGCATCTGAGAACACGCACTTCAAGGCGTAATCCGTACGTGTGGCCGTCATGGGGAAAATAACCAAAGCAGTGGACCGAGTGAGGCTGTTTTTGGGGCCAGCAACACAACCAATTGACAAGACATAAAGCTCTCTTGACACCGCAGGGTCTTTTATGTCTCCACATTTGGGTTAATGACGATTTAACCAAAGTTTCATGGCAATTTTCAACCCTCAAGTTGCCTTGCTAAATTAGTTTCCACTGCTCGGTCTCCTGACAAAAAAACCGCTCTCAGTTTGCTCAATTGAAACGCTTGCGCTGAGAATGCGAATTCCAGAATTCTCCGAGCAACAAAAAACGAAAATGCACACCAAAGTGCAAGAAACCACAACTAACATCAGCCAGATTTGTACGAGGTGCTCTCCGTTTTCCAGAAATCTTTGACTCTATTTGCTCGAAAGAGACAGAGAATGCCCAACCAACCCACTTCTAACACCCCAAAGTAGCCTCTATTAGGTGACGATAAATTCAGAAAATTGCCGACCATGAAAGAGAAATTATCTGAACAATTGACCAAGCTGCGCAGCGCATCTCGTAGCAGCACCACGCTCCACATACGGGCAAAAAAATGTTTTTGGTGAATGGTCTCAGACACTGTGTTTTTTCTCAGGTAAACAGACAAAGTGCGATGCGCAAAATCTGTGCACCATTCCACTTTGCGCATGGCCTGGAATGGTGTGTTTTGCAACATATTATGGTTTCTGATATCTCTTTTGCATAAATGCAACTACAGCTGCACATAAAAACAGCTCAATTTGGCACATCTGCTTCTCAACTTTTTTTCAATTAATTGATTTCAAATGGGAAACGTTTGATCAAAAGACGCAGAATAGTGAAAAAGAATCAGCCAAAGGAAGACACAAGGCAGTTTTACCTGGGCCAGTGTCTTGCTGCTCCAAACACGAGAGGGTTAAGATGGTTTTTGTTGGAAATTTTAATCCATTGAGAAGTCCAAAGGAGCTGTGTCCGAAACACCTCGCATGTTGGACAATGATCCTATGCTTGCAATACAACCACAACCTGCCCATCCAAATGGTTGCAATTCAATCATGTGGGACTTTTAAAATCATGACTCGAACAGACTGAAAGCTAAAAAAACTCAATGTAATTCGTGGTAAATTGACTGGATAGTAACCATGCACAATGGTAAATTAATTCCAAGGAAGACATTGATTTCATGACTGATAATAGCAATAAAAGGATTAATAATTGATTAATTGATTGTTAATGCTGGAGGACAAGTGGCCAATGCACGATCATTTTGGTTTATGAGCACAGTGGAGTGTTTGTTTACTTTGCCAAGCTGAGTTCATAAAAACACGCCTGGGCCAGAAAACACATCCAAATTTAGTTACAGAACCAAGAAAGGTCTTTTTTGTTGATTGATGGAAATCCGCGAAACAGTCCACCAGAACATGTGCTTTTTCCCTTTTTCCCTGAAGTCGGCGTCTTTTTGAACAACAGAGACACCGGGGCCTTGTGTTCCTGCCCCAAAATGGTGGCGCAGCAGCAACATCCTGCATGTTCAGGTTCAGAGCTGAAAAGCTGCCACAGATTCGACAAACAAGACAAAGAAAGAAACAGTTGGCAAAAAAATCATGCATTTCCAGCATCTGTTCAAACCGAGAACCAACTGAACCACTTGAAACATCCAAGGCTGTGGCTGCAGTTTTGACTGCGTGGCGCACCGCAGGGCTGCTCAGCAAACTTTGACGACACTAAACTCCCTTACGTCTTCAAATCATGTCAGTGGTTGATATTCTCGATTGAGTGAGCTGTGAGGCGCAATTAAAATTCAGTGGAAGTGGAGAATGGATTTACTTCACAGGGTACCATTGAAATGTTCTTGCAAGTGACACTATCTCAGAAACATCCAATCAATCGCGTTCGTTAAATATTGATAGATCTAGAGACACGCCGCTCAATGCTGGCGCACCTTCTCTCAGTTCTTCCAAACAGGGAAACTCCGTTTTCCTCGTCAAACTGCAACTTATCCTCAAGTTATCCCTGAAGAACGGGGCAAAAGAAGCGTCTTTGCCAAAGAAGAGACCTTTTTTCCATTTCTTTGCAATTTTCCGTGTCTGGAAGAATGGAGTATACATGGAGTACACAAGTTTGAAACCCAACAAAATTGAACCAAAGTTCTGTCAATTTTCTCAATTAAATCTTAACGCCCAGGATCAACAACAGAAGGCGCCCATTTCTTGTTGACTTGATTGCAAAAGATACTTCAGCGTTGCAGTTGAAGGAAAGGCGGATGGTTGGAGGAAGTTGCCAGTTTGTAGCAAAGGTACACGAGGTGGATATATTGATCTGGAACACCTGTCTTACTTCCGTCCTTCTGCTGTCACGTAACGAATCTCCTCACAAAAAGCCCCAGATCTATCACAGTGCGCAGATTGCGGCATGAACATGTTTAGGTGTGGGCTGCATGCACTCAGGTATATATATTGAACTTTAGGAACACACAAATGGGCCCTGCTGGAGTCAAGGACACCTTTTTGTCACTGTGGTTTGTGCTTGTGGTCTTCCAGGCCATGCAGCAATGTCGGGTGACCTCAACCGTGCAGCTCTAATCCACCTGGTCAGTGGAGTGGACGTGGGGCATTATCCTGTCCATGTCCTTCGTTCTCAGCATGGATTCCTGAGCATTTTTCGGCCTGAATAGCAAAGCGCAGACCCAGAATACAGCTGTGAACCATATCTGATAAAATCTCTGCCAACGTGAAATTTTTGTGGTGCCCAGATGTAGAAGAAGGGCGGACACGGAACATGTAAACAGTCTTGTGTCATTGGGTCGGTTGCCTCCATCACTAGAAACACCCCCAAAAGAGCATAATGTTCAATAGTCCCAAAAAATTCCTTGACTTGGTGTGAGTTCTAAGCCCTGGTAGAAGATTATTCAATTTTGCTAAAAGCTGCTACATTAGCAGATGAATCTCCCTCCAAATCCCCTCAACAGAAAAAGAAAAGGGAGTCAATTTAGGACAATAACCACAATGTTGTTCTGATTCCAGTCCATGCAATGGGGCAGTCACGGAAGCAAGACTTTGACGCCCAGAACAAAATATTAAGAGTTCGTGTTTCTGTCATCTGACCCCAGAATGATTCTGTGTGGATGACAGAAACACAGTATGGTCTTTCATGAATCTGGCAAAAAGTTCCTTTGATGTTGCAGTCTGCATCGCTTTGTGCCCTTGAGACTACACAGGAATACGAATCTGCACACAACAGTGTGCCACTGCAATCAAAACCTGCAAGTGTTGACTGTCATTTACGCTTCAGAAGTAAAGGGAAAGAAACCTTTTCTGATGACTGCATGAACGGGAAAAGACTTGGTAACCAATGGTGGCAAGACGCACGACTCGCCTTCGTGATGAGGGAATCAATATCTCATTTACTGACTGATGGCTTGAAGCCTTCTGATCTCTCACAGTCTTCAATGAGTTCAAGATCCTGGAAAGTTATGAGATTTCTTGCCTGTATTCTGCTGCATGAAAGATATGTGGAGTGAATCGCAAATGCGAAAGAAGGAAAGGAAAGAAGGAAAATCATTGTCATCCAGGCAAATGGCGAGAAAACCGGGTTTTTCAGACTGAGAAAGTGTCAAAAACGTTTGTGGTGTCCAGTTTTTTTTCCCATGCTGAAAATTAAGATTCTACAATTTCCTGCCAATGTGTCAGGAATCAGGAAACACGCAAAAACCCTGACGAGTCACGAAACCGGTTTTAGCTAAGGAAATATTGGAAGCTGTGCAGAGCTGGTGTGGGTTGAATTCTTTGCAATTCGTAGGGTCCCCAGCTGTTCCAATCAGATAGACTCCTCTCCATTACGAAGCAATCAGAAATGTGTCAATTCCCATAACTAACAGCCCACCATAGTGTGCCCGGCTCCACACGCTCATGACGAGACCAATCACCTAGATTCCTTTCTCAGCCAGTTTTCTTCTGTTCACTTTATCACCGTTCCTCACGCAAACTCTGGTCAGACAAGTTGTTCTCCCATCATTTGGCTGAATTTCTTTTCAAGTGTTTTTCAAAACCAAAGTTAAACTACACTATTGTGGCTGTGCTTTTCTCCGTCTGGGTGAAATCTCAGATTTTTTTTCGCCGGTGCTTATTGGTGAAATCAAAGGCTTTGATCTAATTCTGGAACTCTTTGTTCTTTTTTGCTGCATTTTCAAGGATAAAACTGCGAGGTGAATTGCTTACAAGTCAATAATGCGAGACAAAAAAGAGCGAACTGATGCACAAATGGCAAGAATGATACCATAAAAAGAGAAAAATCGTGTGTGAACTAAACAGTTCGTTCAAGGAATGCGACTGTGTCACCAGGAATTTTTACCCCTATATCATTGTTGTTGCCTTCCTTGCCGCTGTGATCTGGGTGTTGTTGCGGGGCGACAGCAGTGCTGTTGCTGTGGTTGCCCTTGCCGGCCGCCCCGCTCTGGTTGCTCCGATTGGTGCGGAGGTTGGTGGGGCGGTGCGCCCTGCGTCCAGCGGACGGGGGAAGTCGGATTCCACTTCCTGAACCGCATCGTGAACGACAAAACCCGTGTGGAAGATTTTTTCAAGTGATTTTCATATTTTTTGCTATCTTTCACAAAGCAAAAACTGACCAAAAGTTTGTCAATGAAAGATTTCGCAACCTCTCGAATTGCAGTTGCGAAGACTTTTTCTTGCGTATCTCCACGAAAGACATTGACTACATAGTGCAAAGATCCCCCACTCCTTTGCGACCCTGGGACTGGCTTGTGCCATCTCCAGGAAAGAAATACATAGGCTGCTGGCCTTGATGAAGAATTGTGCACTGTTTTTGCACCATTGACAGCCAACTTTTGCGAAAACCAGCAGAGCAATGAGATTCATGGGCTCACAAGTGGTCAGACATGTATGAATTTATGGCACAACTGAATGCGGGATGGTAGCCCATGTGCAGATTTTGGAGGCTCTGCATTGTCAAAACTCAATGGTCTTTCCCACCCTTTGAAAAGGCAAAAATGAGAACCAAACCTAATGTGCAAAGATTATACCTGCGTGCATGGAGAGCAGCTTGCAGTGTTGTGCTACTCACAACAAAAATACCTCCGCCCACACCCAAGTGGGTCAGTCGTGATCCACCGATTCAATGATAGTTGCATCAAGGTTCATTTACTCCTCTTTCTCAACTAACTCCGGAAAACATGTAGGGAAGCTCAGAAGATAAAAGGAAACTGGGGGAAAAAGATCCAATTCAAAATACATTTGAAGTTTTCAGAATTGTCCGATGTTTCTGACACAAAATGACCAAGGATTTGAAATCACATAAATTAAATCTGCTGAACTTCCCTTGAGATCTGTCCACTTCAGTTTTCTGTTTGAACGAGAGTCCGCAAAATGTTTCCTGGCTCCAGCTCACACAAACATCAGTGCTTCTGCGCAGAAGTGTCAAAAACAACGAATTTGATCTGGGCATGGCAACCGGTCCATCAAATACACTGTTTTAAACACTTCGCTGCCGAAACTATGGGGTACATACATGTATGTATTTCTGTCCACATTTCATTTTCCTTCACAAAGATTTGAATGTCGTCTCTGCCGAGTGCGCTGAATTGCAACCAACATCGAGTAAGGAAGACAACACTGTTGAACAAAAAGAGCAGAGAATATGTATCCGTGCATTGTTGCGTGCATACCCTTTGTTTCTGAGTGTTGTACACACCGCAGGTGGAGCGGGAATGACGCTAACTTCATATTTGATGTTGATTTTGTGGCGGCGGCGGCCACAACGTAACACATCAAGCATGCAAATATACGTCCTCCGGGGGACGGCAAAGTACGCGGCGAAAATACTGCTCAGAATAAAAGTTGCGGCTGGTTATACATTGAGTTACACTCATGAAATGTTCGTCTGTTTTTTGTTGACCTCAGGAAAGGGGCTGGTTGTTCTTTCAACTGGAAAATGGGATTGTGCAGCACAAAACCATTTGTGTGAAAGCAAAAACAAGGCAACAAAAGGAAAACAGAGAGAGAGAGAAAGAGAGAGAGAGAAAAAAACAAACAGAGACAGAGGAAAGCACGTTGCAGACGAGCAAAGATGAAAACTCGGACCCAAAGGAGAGAGAGTGTGGGACTTCTGTTCCTTCTGAGATAAAAGGCGGTGTCCGTTTCAGCCCTGCGAACAGGAATTCGGGCAGCCATCGAAGCGTGTTCAATGAACAAAAGGAAGTTGTTTTCTTGCAGTTGTACAGACTTTCAAAACTGGGCAGTCGTTGCCGTTAGTTTCTTCCGCAGATCTGCTCTTTGGGAAACCAATTCATAAAACTGGAAGAAAAACAATGGATTGAGTGTCCCACTGGAATCTCCATGAATACTTAGGAACCTAAGTTCTTCTGAGGCTGAGACAATATGTTTCCACGTCGTTTGCATTCACTCTCCACGCTGTACGAATAAAAAAAAGCCCTAGTCTCCCTGAAAAAGGTGCAGTGGTGAGGATAATATGGTAAACGTGATACATCCCCCCGAAATCCAGGTGAAAAAAATGGATTGAACAGAATGAGCCCCTTCTGTGGATTAAATATGAAAAACTCTGTTGTAATTGGCAAGAAATTGGCTGGACTTAGGCTACAAATGCGTTATCTATGCCTGCGAATGATGCCGCCACCCAGGCAATATCTGTCTTGTTCAACAGCATTCACCTCCCAAAACAGAGTGAAACAGTCTAACAACGTGTAATTTTGTTGGGCAGGATAAAGTCGCTTAGAGCTGACGCAAAATGTGCCTAATGAAAACGGATATCTTCCTTTCAACGAAAGAGGTTTTCTGAGCCTGCTATGGATTTACATCTCTGCTCAAAATTTATGTGAAACTGGTCCCTCGGCTAACTACAAGCCTGCTCAAAACAATTGATGTACTCCACAATACATCTCCTCGTGCCGTCTGCGGGGACAACTGTCCTGCATGCCAAAAGCCTTCATATTGATGCGCGCATTGACCTGTCCATTTGTCAGAATTATGTGTTGTGTTTCAAACGCCTGCAAATAAAGAAAATTTTTTTCAGCAGACGACACAAAAAGGACCAAGAAAGTAACTTCCCAATCTATTTTTGTCCACTTGCGCATTGCGGTTTTTCTGGGTCAATTCTTAGGAACTGTCTCCTGAGTTCTCAGGCCAGAAAGAGTCCATCTCCATCTCATCTGTTGTGTGTATTTTTAATTTGGATTTGTGTTGCTTAAAGTCATAAAGATATACAAGGCCCTTTCAGTGGATTGAAGCTGTGTGCCGAGGGGTTTAGTCTATTAGCCGCATCTATCGTTCTGGCTGCGCCAGCTGAGTCCCGTCCCCAAGAGGAAACATACAATACACTGTTCACCCTCATATACCGACAAGCTCCTTACCACTGCAAAAAGATCATGTACACAATAAAGACCGGGTGGCTTGGCGTTCCTGTCTTTTTCTCTCTCTCTCTCTTGCAACACTGCAAGTTCGAATGAATTTTTCACGAAAACGTCACAAAGAAATCAGCAGAGTCGCTCTTTGACGACAAACAAAAACAGTTTCCAGCAGCCCAACACTGAACTGGCATTGCCAGAGTCCACAAGATGAACAGAACTATGGCAGATCAAACCCGAATCTCTGATTCCATGGCACATGTCATCAAACATGACCCACTTCTGATTAAATTACAGGATGAAGCACCACAAAAATTCACACGTGTCTCCTCCGACTCTTGAAACCAGAAAGTGCGTTGAGCATCAAAAAAATGAAGAAAAAACAGCTTCATCTCACATCTTGATCTCTTTTACGGCAAACAGTACATGGCTTTTTTTCCTGGACACAAATTGGTTTGACCAGATGCAGAGTCAACAATGCAAGCACTTAGTTTGCCAGGTACCTGCGGTGAAAAATAGGGATTTATTTCCTGGCAAAGCCACTGAAACATAATTATTGATTGTCGAGGGTCAATAATCTATTGCACCAAGGTCTCGTTATTGACGGCAATGAAGCACGTGTGCCTGTTGTCAATTGTATGTTGAGCTTTACTGCGCAGTTGCAGCATGCATGGCACATGAATGGTATGAATGTCCATGTATACGTCTACACGTCTTCATCGGGAACTCAGCGATTCGCTGTCTCGGTCCAGATGTACTGCACTACACTCCTCAGAAAATGACCAACCCACTGGACTCGTGATGAGTTTTTTTGTTGTGCTTTCTGTCAAGCATAATTTTAATCCATCAACGCATCAGGACCTCATTCAGGGCTCTCACAAAGTTGACGAACAACGTAAATTACAGAGACAAAGACATCCCTATTGGTTGTGTAATGAGTACCCTGAGCCCAATCATGGGAGCACAAAACAGTCATCTTGTATGAAAAATGAACAGCAGCTGTTGTTCTTTCACTTTCCCAAGAGTCAATACGGGTGTCTGACGAATTTTTTAGCACAGACTTTTTCCATGAAAGCAGTCAACACACTTGGAGCGTTTGGTTTATATCTGGAATAAAGCGGCAATACAGAGAATGCGCATTCCTGTGCACACCTCAATGGCAGATTGATGCGGGCGTGATTTCTGTTGTCCCATGAATGTTCTGTTGCAGACCTTACACTGCACACTGCAGATGTGCAGTTGCGAGAAACTGCTGAATGCGTTGTTTAATAACAGAGGAATTTTTGTTTCTGCAACACCTGGAAACGTTTCAGGAGAATGGTAAGGAAGAGTTGTCCACCTGAAAGAGCCATGAGTTGGACAAAGTATCTCAACAGGCGAGAACAGACCTAGCCACCAACATGCAGGCTCAAGGCGATTTCCATGACTGGAAAGGAACAGAGGCCATGGATGGGGACAAGGGAGACTTGACATGTATCCTGTGAAGAGCCGTCAAGATTTTCTTGGGAAACAAATTCAACTTTTTTTCTCTTGCAAGTGAAGTCGACTAAAGTGATAGGTCTGACAAGGAAAGCAATTTAAAATTTCTTTGGTGTGGACAAAAATAGCACCAGGGAGCCCTGCAAGTGCATTAGTATGTAGACGAATGGAGGCCCCCTCTGACCAGTTACGGGCGAACAGACCTGTGTGTTGTGGACCACAGAGAGGCTCTTTGGAAATTGAATGGTTGTCAGACTGAAACACAGGTCATCATTGCCCTCACCGTCACAAAAAGCTCGCATTCAATAACATTTTGGAATTATGGCTCTTTGGATGTTTCACATGGTCAGTTGCTGACACAAATATTCACTGGTTTCCGAATCCAATCCGTGTGAATTTTCACTTCGAATTGGCAGGTCTCTTTGCATTGTGGAGAGAGAAACATTTTTGTTTGATTTGTGCAGGGTTTTGAAACAAACCAATTGTGCAAATACCACTGCACCTCCAGAAAAGGCATCACAAGCGTGATGTTGCCCAGACATCATGGAATCTTGCATGTTGCTTTGCTAGGGCCAACTTTTTTGTTCCTTTCAGGCAAGCTCTTTTATCCCTGTTCTCTCGAAAACGTACTGTAGAAACAGGTGTACAGGCCACCATGTGCAGAGGACATGAGTAGCTACACAGTGGATGCATTTTTTGCTGGCAGGTGCCACACACAACCACAATTCCGTCTTGGGTATGAAGCAAAGAAGGGTGAAAAGCATGAACTTGCACAGCTTTTTCACTGTGCTCTGTGCTGATATGACAGACATTGGATTTCTTTTCTCTAATTGCTTTGCTTCTCATGTGAAGCTTGTCCAATTATACAGTCGCTCACTTCTGGGAAAAAAAACCTTGCCCAGGTCCAACTGATATTCACGCAGCAGTCAGCAGGACAGCTGCATTGCTAGAGCACAGAGACGCACTTCTTTGCTGGTTTCAGATTTTCCCCTGGTACCCCTCTCTGTGCGTCAAAGCATCTTTCAAGCAAACTCATCGGAAGAAAATCGTTACCGACGAATAAGGAAAAGAACTTACAGGCACCTGGGATCCCGAAAGTGATCTCACGTTCAGATTGCACCGAAAGAAAATCCAGTGTCCACTTGTTTGACCTCAGGATGCGATCAATACAAATTCCAAACTCCGAAAAAACATTTTTTTTTTCTTTGAATCCTTTTTCATTGGGCAAGAATCATTGTTAAAGTATGCCACCTGATACCAAGGTGGCGATCACTCATGCCATGGATTCCACAAATAAGACAAACACATTAACTTTATGCCTTTTTATGGCATCAGTCTCACTTTAATACGTGGCTTTATGGGGTAGTTGCCAGGACGTTGATGCGACCTAGGGTCAGGAGTGGACAAGTTTATGATGATGCGGTTTCTAACCTGGGTCACTGTATTAACCCAGGCCACCCTGCATTGCTTGCTTTATTAAATGCATAGACCCAGCTGTGTGGCTCACTGAAGTAGGGCTTCTGTCCGAAAATTATGAGGTCGCGGGGGGGGCGGGTTCCAATCCGCAAAAGTAAAAACATGCACTCTGCCCCCAGAGATGTGCAGGCATGATGGAAACGGGACAAAGAAATCAAAGGTTTCTCCTAAGAGGGCTCAAAAGCTTGTCTCCAAATTGCCAATTTTGCTGCCAAAAAAGGAAGAAAACCAACACTTTTGTGCCCCAGTTTCCTCTGACCCTTCTCTC
>JAAUYG010103411.1_pt1 | contig 15763 bp, 12 predicted proteins | sample 7278091 | NCBI WGS metagenome assembly JAAUYG01 (sample SAMN14350201, study PRJNA611818) | marine sediment metagenome | isolation source: surface marine sediment (0.6m) | place: French Polynesia: Moorea | collected 2018-08 | reverse complement strand
GAGCAGGCCCGGGTCGCGGTCCGCAACGTCAGGCGTGACGGCATGGAGATGCTGAAGCGCATGGAGAAGGACCACGAGATCTCCAAGGACGAGCATCACACCTGGGGCGAAACGATCCAGGAGATGACCGATGAGCACGTCAAGAAGGTCGACGAGACCCTGACCCACAAAGAAGCCGAGATCATGCAGGTCTAGCGGCGTGGAAGCCCTTTCGGAAAATCGCAGCGGCGGACCGCCCTTGCACGTCGCCATCATCATGGACGGCAACGGACGCTGGGCCAATGCCCGTGGCCTGCCGCGCGCCGCCGGTCACCAGCGCGGCGCCGAGGCGGCACGCCGTGCGGTCAAGGGCGCCTTGTCGATGGGCGTGTCCTACCTGACCCTCTACGGCTTCTCCGCCGAGAACTGGAAGCGCCCGACCGCCGAGGTCGACGATCTCATGGGCCTCCTGCGCTGGTACCTGCACAGCCAGATCGCGGAGATGGTCAAGGAGGGGATCCGCCTGCGCGTGATCGGCGACCGCACCCGGCTCTCGACCGAGCTCAAGGATCTGATCGCCGATGCCGAAGCGGTCACCACGGACAACCGCCGCTTGAACCTGACCATGGCGATCAGCTACGGCGGTCGCCAGGAGATCGTCGCCGCGGCCCGCCGGCTGGTGCAGCGGGCCCTGGAGGGCGGCCTGGCTCCGGCGGACATCGATGAGCGCGCCTTCGAGGCCGAGCTCGACACCGCGGATCTGCCGGATCCGGATCTGATCCTGCGGACCAGCGGCGAGCAGAGAATCAGCAACTTCCTGATCTGGCAGTCGGCCTACAGCGAGCTGGTCTTCGTCGACAAGCTGTGGCCCGACTTCGGCGAGGCCGATCTGGCCGCCGCGATTCAAGAGTATCAATCACGCGACCGGCGCTATGGTGCCGCTTACGGGTAGCGACAAATCCGGCAGCAACTTCGCCAAGCGTCTGGTGGCCGGGCTTCTGCTCGGCCCTCCGGTGCTGGCGGCGCTGTACTTCGGCTCACCCTACAGCGATCTCATGATCATCGCGGCCGCCGGCATCATGGCTTGGGAATGGGCCCGCCTTTGCGGTGCCGGAGACGGGTCGCCGACGATGCTGGTCACGATCGGCACCGCGGTCGCGGCCTCGGGCGCGATCGCGCTCGGCCTCCCCGGCGCCGCCGGCTGGATCGTCCTGGTCGGCATGATGAGCGGCATGCTGGCCGCGCGGCAGGGTCAGCTGGAGTCCTTCTGGGTGGTCGCCGGGGTGGCGCTCATCAGCCTTTCGGCGATGGCGCTGATCTGGCTGCGCGGGCACCCGGAGTCCGGACGGGCCTTGGTCCTCTGGCTGGTCGCCGTGGTCTGGGCGACGGATACCGGGGCCTATTTCGCCGGCCGCGGCATCGGCGGGCCGAAGCTGGCGCCGAAGATCAGCCCCAAGAAGACCTGGAGCGGGCTGGCGGGCGGCATGGCCGCCGCCGGACTGGTGGGCTGGGTGACGAGCCAGGTGGCGTTGAACCACGGCGCCTTCGGAATGATCGTCTCCAGCATGCTGCTTGCCCTTGTCAGCCAGGGGGGAGATCTTTTCGAATCTATGTTGAAGCGTCGATTCGGCGCCAAGGATTCCGGCCAACTGATCCCCGGTCACGGTGGACTGCTGGATCGCACGGACGGACTCATTGCGGCAAGCCTGTGCCTTGCCGCGGCGATCTGGTTCGCGGGGGAAGCGAGGTTCTGACATGGCAACGGCAATCACGACAGCACAAGCGCGGCCCGCAACAGTGCCTCGGCAGGTCACGGTTCTCGGCTCCACGGGCTCGGTCGGCTGCAGCACGATCGACCTGCTTCGCCAATCGCCCGAGGCCTACGAGGTCGAGGCCCTGACCGCACACCGGAACGTCGAGCAACTGCTCGCCCAGGCCTGGGAGCTTCGGCCGAAGCTCGCGGTGATCGCCGATCCCGAGCACTACGAGGCGCTGAAGCGGGGCCTGGACGGCAGCGGCGTCACGGCGGCCGCCGGCCTGGAGGCGCTGGTCGAGGCGGCCCAGAGGCCCGTGGACTGGGTGATGGCGGCCATCGTCGGCGCCGCCGGCCTTGCGCCGACCTTGAGCGCCGTGAGGTCCGGCTGCGTGGTGGCCCTGGCGAACAAGGAAACCCTCGTCTGCGCCGGCAACCTGATGATCTCCGAGGTGATCGGGCACGGCGCGACCCTGCTGCCGGTCGATTCCGAGCACAATGCCATCTTCCAGGTCCTGGACCAGGAACGCCCGGAGGGGGTGGATCACCTCATCCTGACCGCCTCGGGCGGCCCCTTCCGGACCCACAGCCGGGACGCCATGGCCGAGGTGACCCCCGAGCAGGCGGTCGCACATCCCAACTGGGACATGGGCGCCAAGATCTCGGTGGATTCGGCCACCATGATGAACAAGGGGCTGGAGATCATCGAGGCTCGGCACCTCTTCGCCATGACCGAGGACCGGATCGAGGTGCTGGTTCATCCGCAATCGGTGATTCACAGCGCGGTCGCCTACATCGACGGCTCCGTGCTGGCGCAGATGGGCAGTCCCGACATGCGCACGCCCATCGCCCACACCCTGGCCTGGCCGGCACGGATCCCGGCACCGGTCGAGGCCCTCGATCTGGCCGCCATCGGCCAGCTCACCTTCGAGAAGCCCGATCAGGACCGCTTTCCGGCCCTGCGCCTGGCCCGGGAAAGCCTGAGGGACAAGGCCAGCATGCCGATCATCCTGAACGCGGCGAACGAGGTGGCGGTGGAGAGCTTTCTGGCGGGACGGCTCGGTTTTCTGAGAATCGCCGAGCTTGTAGAACGGACCATGAACAAGATCCCCGGACGCGACCCCTCGAGCCTGGACGAGGTGATAGAGATCGACGATGAGGCGCGACGGGTCGCTAACGATATCCTCAGGGCTCTGGGCTAGCGTGCCCGGCGCGCGGCCAAAATTGTGACAGAGTCAAGTTAACTTTAGTTTTTTCTTTCAGCGGGTTGCCGGGATATGTCGGGGCGACGTAGAGTCTGGGCGGTTCTGGCACGGCGGACAGAGGCGAAGTGCACATGGAAATCTTGAACGTCATCTGGGCCTACGTGATCCCTTTCCTGGTCGTGCTGACGATTCTCGTTTTCGTTCATGAGCTTGGGCACTACCTGATCGCGCGCCGCTGCGGCGTCCGGGTCGAGGTCTTCTCGATCGGCTTCGGTCCGGAGATCTTCGGCCGCACCGACAAGGCGGGCACCCGGTGGAAGTTCTCCGCGATTCCCCTGGGCGGCTATGTGAAGATGTTCGGCGACGCCGACGTCTCCAGCATGCCCTCGTCCGAGCTGGCCCGGATGACCCCGGAGGAGCAGAACCAAGCCTTCCATCGCAAGACCCTTGGCCAGCGCTCCTGGATCGTGGCCGGTGGTCCCTTGGCCAATTTCATCTTCGCCTTCTTCGCCCTGGCCGTGCTCTATGGCTTCTACGGCGAGCGGGTCCCGATCGTCGGGGATCCGACCGAGGTCGTGTGGATCGAACCGGATTCTCCGGCCGAGGCCGCCGGGCTCCAGACCGGCGACCATATCCTCCAGATCGGAGAGCGCCGGATCAGCGGCTTCGAGGACATCATCGCCGTGGTCAAGGGGGCGGTGGACCAGCCGCTCGACTTCCTGATCGAGCGGGGGGGCGAGCAGCTCACCCTGGTCGTGACGCCCGAGTTGGACACGCAGCGGGACATCGGCCGGATCGGGATCGGCAACGCGCGCGTCGAGTACGAAGCGGTCGGCCTCTTCGACGCGATCTGGATGGCCGGGGCGGAAACCGTGCGGGTGACCGGCTTCATCTTCGTGACCCTCGGCGAATTCATCAGCGGAGAGCGGGATTCGGACGAGCTTGCCGGCCCCCTGGGGATCGCCCAGATGTCGGGCCAGGTCGCCAAGCTTGGGATGGCTCAGGTCATCTTCTGGACGGCCCTCCTGTCGATCAACCTTGGGCTCCTCAACCTCTTTCCGATCCCGATGCTCGACGGCGGGCATCTTCTTTTCTACGCGATCGAGGCGGTGCGCGGCCGACCCCTTGGCCAAAGGGCCCAGGAGTACGGCTTCCGGATCGGCTTGGCTCTGGTCTTAGCTCTTATGCTCTTTGCAACATGGAATGACATCCTTCGCCTTACCTGAACAACGACTTGTTGAATGGTCCGTGAAGTCCGGATAACTAACCGGAAAACTCTACTCAGGGAGGGGACATTTTGGCGCGCTTCGCCGCCTTCGGGCTGGCCTTTCTTCTGGTCGCCGCAGGCCTGCTGACCGGCTCGGTATCGGTGATCGCCCAGAGCATCTTCGCGGGCGGCACGATCGAGGAGATCAGGATCGAGGGCTCGCAGCGGATCGAGCCCGAGAGCGTGCGCTCCTACATGGGCGTGAATCCCGGTGACAGCTTCGATGCGGTCAAGCTCGACCGCGGGCTGAAGGCGCTCTTCGACACCGGGCTCTTCGCCGACGTCACCTTTCGCCGTGAAGGCGACACCCTGGTCGTTTCGATCGTCGAGAATCCGATCATCAACCGGCTCGCCTTCGAGGGGAACAGGCGGATCGACAACGAGACGCTGGAGGCGGAGACGGAGCTCCGGCCCCGGATCGTCTACACCCGGACCAAGGTCCAGAACGACGTCAAGCGGATCCTCGACCTCTATCGCCGCAGCGGCCGTTTCGCCGCCGTGGTCGAGCCCAAGGTGATCCAGCTCGAGCAGAACCGCGTGGACCTGGTCTTCGAGATCGACGAAGGCCCGACGACCGGCATCAAGTCGATCAACTTCATCGGCAACCGCGAGTTCTCCGACAGCAGCCTGCGGGGCGAGATCGTGACGCAGGAATCCGCTTTCTGGCGGATTTTCTCGGCCACGGACACCTACGATCCCGACCGCCTGTCCTTCGACCGCGAGCTGCTGCGCCGCTTCTACCTGCGGGAGGGCTACGCCGATTTTCGCGTCGTCTCGGCGATCGCCGAGCTGACCCCGGACCGCGAGGGCTTCATCCTGACCTTCACGGTCGAGGAGGGCGAGCGCTACACCTTCGGCAAGATCGACGTCATCACCTCCCTGCGCAACCTCGACCCGAACGTCCTGCGGTCCCGCGTGGTGACGGAGGAGGGCGAGACCTACAACGCCGACGAGATCGAGGAGAGCATCACCATCCTGACGGAGGCGGTCGGGGACCTCGGCTACGCCTTCGTCGACATCCGGCCGCGGGTCGACAAGGACGTCGAGAACCGCATCATCAACCTGACCTACGACATCCAGGAAGGCCCCAAGGTCTTCGTCGAGCGGATCGAGATCGAGGGCAACGAGCGGACCCTGGACGAGGTGATCCGCCGCGAGTTCCGCCTGGTCGAAGGCGACGCCTTCAACGCGACCAAGCTGCGCCGTTCGCGGCAGCGGGTTCAGGACCTGGGCTTCTTCCGGACCGTCACCGTGGACACCGAGGAAGGCACCCAGGACGACCGCTCGGTGGTCCGGGTCGCGGTCGAAGAGCAGCCGACCGGTGACCTGACCTTCGGCGCCGGCTTCTCGACCACCGTCGGCCCGGTCGGCAACGTCGCCATCCGCGAAAGGAACCTCTTGGGGCGCGGCCAGGATCTCCGCTTGAGCCTCACGATCTCAGGCGACCGCTCGGAGGTCGACCTGAGCTTCACCGAGCCCTATTTCCTCGACAAGAACCTCAGTGCCGGCTTCGACGCCTTCCGGGTGCAGCAGGACCAGGACGAGAGCTCCTTCGAGGAGACGGTGACGGGCGGCGGTGTGCGAGCCGGCTACAACCTCTTCGAGGACGTCCGGCAGGTCTGGCGCTACACCGGCAAGTACCAGCAGATCGATGACGTCGACAACGACGCCTCGCTCCTGGTGCAGGACCAGGAAGGCAACCGCGTCGTCTCTTCGGTCTCTCAGGAGCTGATCTGGAACCGGCTGGATTCCCGTCTCAATCCAAGCGAAGGCTACGCGATCAGCCTGACGACCGAGATTGCCGGACTGGGCGGCGATGCCTATTTCAGCAAGAACAACATCAAGGCTGCCTATTACATCCCGGTGTTCGAGGATGTCGTCTTCAGTGTGACCGGCATCGGCGGCTACATGATCGGACTCGGCCAGGATACGCAGGTCAGCGATCGTTTCTTCATCGGCGGGCCGACCTTCCGTGGCTTCGAGTTCGCCGGTATCGGCCCGCGCGACGCCCAAACCAATGACGCCCTGGGCGGAAAGTACTACTATGTCGGCACGGCCGAGATGACCTTCCCCTTGGGTCTGCCGGAAGAGTTCCAGATCAAGGGCCGGCTTTTCGCCGAGGCCGGTGCCCTTTGGGATTTGGACAATGATACCGAAGCCCAGATCGACGATTCCTCGGATCCGCGCTTGACCCTTGGCGCGGGAATCTCGTGGAACTCGCCCTTGGGCCCCTTCGTCGTCGATTTCGGCTTCCCGCTGATCAAGGAAGACTTCGACGAAGAGGAGATTTTCCGGTTCAGCGTCGGAACGAGGTTTTAGACGCATGCTTACTCGTATCTCTATTTCCCTAGCAGTCTTCGCTCTGGTCGCAGCCCTCTTGCCGATGACCCCTGGTGTTCGGCCGGCCCAGGCTCAGGCGCAGGGCGGCCCGATCATCATCGTCATCGACACCCAGCGGATTCTGCGCGAGTCGGCCGCTGTACGCTCGATCCAGCAGCAGGTCGGGGAACAGCGGACCGCCTACCAGAACGCCCTGAAGGAAAAGGAAAAGGCGCTCCGCGAGAAGGACCAGGAGCTGATGCGCCAGAGCACGATCCTCTCCGCCGAGGTCTTCGCCGAGAAGAAGCGCGAGCTGGAGGAGCAGGTCGGTGCCTTGCAGCGCGAGATTCAGGAAAAGCGCCGCGCTCTGGACAAGGTCTTTGCCGAGGGCATGAAGGAAGTCCAGGCGGCGCTGGTCGACATCACCCGCGACATCGCCAAGGCGCGCCAGGCCGATCTGGTGCTGCAGCGCGCGACCGTCGTCTATGTCCGGCCCGAGATGGAGATCACCGAAGAGGCCCTTCAGAAGCTCAACGCCAGCCTCGCGAACGTCAGCCTTCCGGCGCTGCAGAACTAGCGCCCTGGCGGTTCGGGGCGCCTTGGGAAGGCTGGACTTTCTCCCTTGAAGGGGTGGTCCAAGTCGGCGAATTCTCGTACATCTGAGAAACGGGCGCGGGCCCCGGTTTATGGTCCCTGCGCCCCGACACGCAGCTTGTCGGCACCGAAAGGCGCCGGCCGCCGCCGGCAAGGCTCGGGTCTAGGCCGGCGTTGAGAGCCGTGAAGTTTAGGGGACGTTGAAGATGGACGACGCAAGGACCGGCCAGGCACAAAGCAGGGCCAAGGATATCGGCCAGATCATGGAGATGATCCCGCACCGCTATCCTTTCCTGCTGATCGACCGCATCCAGGAGATCGTGCCGGCCGAGTACGCCATCGGGATCAAGAACGTCTCGATGAACGAATGGTTCTTCGAAGGGCACTTCCCCGGGCATCCGGTGATGCCGGGGGTCCTGATCATCGAGGCCATGGCCCAGACCGCGGCGGTGATGGTCGTCGAGACCCTGGGGCCCGACACCGCCGGCAAGCTAGTCTACTTCATGTCGATCGAGGAGGCCCGCTTCCGCAAGCCGGTGGCCCCGGGCGACATCCTCGAGCTCAAGGTGACCCGGCTGCGCGGCCGCCCGACGGTCTGGAAATGCCGGGGCGAGGCCACGGTCGACGGCACCCTGGTCGCCGAGGCCCAGTTCACCGCCATGATCCTCGACCGCGAACCGGAATAGCCCGCCAGGCCGTCGAGGCGGGCACCGCGCGGCTTCAGGCCGACAAGACCTCGGCGATACGGCCCGTCATGAACGGCCGGGCCGAAGCTCAGCCCCGCTGGCCGAGCGGCACGAAGTCGCGCTGCGCGTGTCCGGTGTAGAGCTGGCGCGGCCGGCTGATCTTCTGGCTCGGATCCTCGATCATCTCCTTCCACTGGGCGACCCAGCCGACGGTGCGGGCGACCGCGAAGAGCACCGTGAACATCGAGGTCGGGAAGCCCATGGCCTTGAGGATGATCCCGGAATAGAAGTCGACGTTCGGGAAGAGCTTCTTCTCGGCGAAGTACTCGTCCTCCAGCGCGATGCGCTCCAGCTCCATCGCCAAGGCCAGAAGCGGCTCGTCCTTGATGCCCAGCTCGTCCAGGACCTCGTGGCAGGACTTGCGCATGACCGAGGCCCGCGGGTCGTAGTTCTTGTAGACCCGGTGCCCAAAGCCCATCAGGCGGAAGGGATCGTTCTTGTCCTTGGCCCGGTCAATGAACTCGGGGATGCGCTCCTTGCTGCCGATCTCCTGCAGCATGGCGAGCACGGCCTCGTTGGCCCCGCCGTGGGCCGGGCCCCAGAGCGAGGCGATCCCGGCCGCGATGCAGGCGAAGGGGTTGGCGCCGCTGGAGCCCGAGATGCGAACGGTCGAGGTCGAGGCGTTCTGCTCGTGATCGGCGTGCAGGATCAGGATCCGGTCCATCGCACGGGCCAGGACCGGGCTCACCTTGTACTCCTCCGCCGGCACGCTGAAGGTCATGTGCAGGAAGTTGGCGGCGTAGTCCAGGTCGTTGCGCGGATAGACGAAGGGCTGGCCGATGGAGAACTTGTAGGCCATGGCGGCGATGGTCGGCATCTTGGCGATCAGCCGGTGCGAGGCGACCATGCGCTGGTGCGGATCGCTGATGTCGGTGGAGTCGTGATAGAAGGCGGAGAGGGCGCCGACCACGCCGACCATGATCGCCATGGGGTGGGCGTCGCGCCGGAAGCCGCGATAGAAGTAGGTCAGCTGCTCGTGCAGCATGGTGTGGTAGGTGATCGTCTGCTCGAAGCTCTGCTTCTCGCCGGCCGTCGGCAGTTCGCCGTGCAGCAGCAGGTAGCAGACCTCCATGAAGTCGCTGTTCTCGGCCAGATCCTCGATCCTGTAGCCGCGGTGCAGCAAAGTGCCTTCGTCGCCGTCGATGAAGGTGATCTTGGACTCGCAGCTGCCGGTCGAGGTGAAGCCCGGATCGAAGGTGAAGAGACCCGTCGTGCCGTAGAGCTGGCGAACGTCAACGACTGCCGGGCCGAGCACCGCTTCGTGGACCGGCATCTCCCAAGACTGTCCGGTGGCGTTGTCGGTTACCGTCACCGTACGCGGCGACGGCGCGGTCGCGGCCGAGCTCTTCTGGGTCATACCTCGGGTCTCCGGAAGTCGTGGACTGTCGTGATTTTAGCTGCGCCGCAGCATAAAGACTCTTAACGCTGTGATCAATTGCGGCGCCTGGGTTTCAGGCCGCTCCGGCCGGCGGTTCGGCGAGGCGCGCCAGGCTCTCTTCGCGGCCCAGCAGGGCCATGACCTCGAAGATGCCGGGCGAGGCGTGGGAGCCGGTCAGGGCGGCACGAAGCGGCTGGGCGACGGCCCCCAGCTTGACCCCCTGGGCCTCGGCGAAGGCGCGCACGACGGCCTCCAGGGCCGCCTCGTCCCAGGTCTCGCTCGCCTCGAGGGCGGCGGCCAGCCCCACCAGCAGGGCGCGTGCCGCCGGATCCAGGATCTTCGCCGCCTTGGCCGTCAAGCTCCGGGGCCGGGCGATAAGAAAGCTCGCCGCATCAGAGAGTTCGACCAGGGTCTTGGCTCTCGGCTTCAGGATCGGCATGGCCGCCGAGAGACGTGCCCTGACGTCGTCTCCGACAGCGGCTTCCGCGCCGATCAGGCCGGCCAGGCGGTCGTCGTCGGCCTCCTTGAGATAGTGCGCGTTGACGTTGTTCAGCTTCGCCATGTCGAAGCGCGAGGGTGAGCGGCCGATGCCGCCGAGGTCGAACCAGGCGATCGCCTCTTCGGTCGAGATGAATTCGTGGTCGCCATGCGACCAGCCCAGGCGCAGCAGGTAGTTCCGCATCGCCTCCGGCAGGTAGCCCATCTCGCGATAGGCCTCTATTCCCAGAGCGCCATGCCGCTTGGAGAGCTTGGCGCCGTCGTCGCCGTGGATCAGCGGGATGTGGGCGAAGGCCGGCGGCGCCCAGTCCAAGGCGCGGTAGAGCACGGTCTGGCGGAAGGCGTTGGTCAGGTGATCGTCGCCGCGGAGGACCTGGCTCACCCCCATGTCGTGGTCGTCGACCACCACCGAGAGCATGTAGGTCGGCGTGCCGTCGGCGCGCAGCAGGACCATGTCGTCGAGCTGCTCATTGGCCAGGGTGACCTTGCCCTGAACCCCGTCCTCGATGACCGTCTCGCCGTCCAGGGGCGCCTTGATCCGCACCACCGGTTCGACGCCGGCCGGCGCGTCCGAGGGGTCCCGGTCGCGCCAGCGCCGGTCGTAGAAGGCCGAGCGGCCCTCGGCACGGGCCTTCTGGCGCATGCCCTCCAGCTCTTCCGGGCTGCAGTAGCAATGGTAGGCCTTGCCGGCCTCGACCAGGGACCGGGCCACGGCGGCGTGCCGCTCCGCGCGCTGCGACTGGTAGACCTCTTCGCCGTCCCAATCGAGACCGAGCCATCGCAGGCCGTCCAGGATCGCCGCGATGGCCTCGGGCGTCGAACGCTTGCGGTCGGTGTCTTCGATGCGCAGCAGGAAGCGGCCGCCGTGGTGGCGCGCATAGAGCCAGTTGAACAGGGCCGTCCGGCAACCGCCGATGTGCAGGAAGCCGGTGGGCGAGGGGGCAAACCGTGTGACGACGCTCATGGTCTCGGAGTCTGATTTCGCTCAGTCTGGGGATGGGGTTCTTTGTTCTGGCGAGGCTGCTTACCACAGTCGCCCCGCCTTGGCATGCAGGGAAAACCTGAGCGGGGGAAGGTCACCGGCATGGCTGAGGCGGCAACGCGTCCCATCCTGTCACGGCTCCATGGCCTCGGGCCGCTGCGCCGCCTGGCGCGAGCCCTGGCGGTCGAGGGCGCCCGAGTCAGCCTCTGGCTGCCGGTCTGCCTCGGGCTGGGGATCGCAGGCTACTTCGCCCTGCCGCAGGAGCCGCCGTCCTGGCTGCCTCTACCGCTCGGGCTTGGCCTCGCGGCGCTTGCCGGGCTCGCCTGGCAGCGCCCGGCCCTGCGGTCCTCCGCCCTGGTCCTCGGGCTGCTCGGCCTCGGTCTCTTCGTCGCGATGCTCCGAACCCAGAGCGTCGCCGCGCCGGTGCTGTCCCAAGAGCTCGGGCCTCGCTGGCTGTCCGGCCAGGTCGTCGAAACCGAGATCGTGGAATCCAGGCCCCGGCTGCTGCTGCGCGATCCGGAAGTCTCCGGCCTCCCGGCGGAGGCGACGCCCGAGCGGGTAAGGCTGCGGCTGCTCCGACCCCTGCCGGGGCTCCGGCCGGGAGAGGTCGTCAGGCTTCGCGCCGTGCTGCGGCCACCGCCCGAGCCGGCGGCTCCAGGCGCCTTCGACTTCGCGCGGCGCGCCTACTTTCAGCGTCTGGGCGCGGTGGGCTACGCCGTCACGGCGCCGCAGATCGACGGAGCCGCCTCCGGGACAGGGTGGTCGCGCGGCTTCCAGGTCGCCTGGGCGACGGCGCGGCAGACGCTGGGCCAGCGGATCACCGCGGCGCTCGACGGGGTCCCGGGCGCGGTCGCCGTGGCCCTGATCACCGGCGACCGAAGCGCGATTCCCGACCGGGTGCTCGTGGACATGCGGGAGTCCGGCCGGGCGCATCTGCTGGCGATCTCCGGGCTCCATCTGGGCCTCGTCGCCGGCCTGGTCTTCTTTGCGGCGCGCGCGGGCCTGGCGCTGATCCCCGCCCTGGCCCTGCGGTTTCCGATCAAGAAGTGGGCCGCGGTCCTGGCCGCGGCGGCGGCGCTGGTCTACCTCTTCCTGGTCGGCGCCACGATCCCGACCCAGCGCGCCTATGTGATGGTCGGCCTGGCGCTGCTGGCGATCGTCCTCGACCGGCAGCCGATTTCCCTGCGGCTGCTGGCGGCCGCGGCGGGGCTGATCCTGCTCCTCTCGCCGGAGAGCCTGCTGTCGGCCAGCTTCCAGATGTCCTTCGCCGCGGTGACCGCCCTGGTCGCGGGCTACGAATGGCTGAGCCGGCGCCGCCCGCCGGGGCCCCGGGACCGGGGGCTGCTGGCGCGCCTCGGCCTCTATCTCGGCTTCCTGCTGCTGTCCTCGGTGATCGCCAACCTGGCGACGGCCCCCTTCGCGGTCTTCCATTTCAACCGCCTGGCGGTCTTCGGGCTCTTCGCGAACCTGGTCGCCATCCCCTTGACCGCCTTCCTGATCATGCCCGCCGCGCTGGTCGCCGTGCTGCTCCTGCCCTTCGGCCTGGAGGCCTGGGCCCTGGCGGCGATGGGCGCGGGCATCGAGATCCTGCTCGCCGTGGCCGCGAAGATCGCCGGCTGGGAGGGCGCCGTGATCCCGGTCCGGGCCATGCCGCCCTGGGGCCTGGCCGCGGCAACCTTTGGCGGCCTCTGGCTCTGCCTCTGGGAACGGCCCTGGCGGCTTTTCGGCCTGGCCGGCGCGCTGCTGGGCGTGGCCTCGATCGCGCTCGCCAGCCCGCCGGACCTTCTGGTCAGCGGCGACGGCAGGCTGCTGGCGGTCAGGGCCGGGGACGGCGGCCTGGTCTTCTCTTCCCTGAAGCGGCAGAGCTACCGGCGCGACATCTGGCTCCGCCGGTCCGGGACCGAATCCGCGCGGGCCTGGGACCGGGGCGGCGGGCCGGCGGCGCCCGGCCTGCGCTGCGACGCCCTCGGCTGCGTCTTCGAGTTCGCGCCGGGGCGCCGCCTGGGCCTGGCCCTGGCCGGCGAGGCGCTGGAGGAGGACTGTCGGCGCGTGGAGGTCCTGGTCAGCCTGGAGCCGCTGCGGGGCCTGGCCTGCCCGGAACCGCGCCTGGTCATCGACCGCTTCGACCTTTGGCGCAACGGTGCCCACGCCATCTGGCTGCGTGCCGCTGCGCCCCGGGTCGCGACCGTCCGGGCGCTGCGCGGCGAGCGACCCTGGGTCCGCCGGCCCGAGGCTTCGACGGCTCTGTCGCCCGGATCAAGATCGCCTTAGATCGGATCGATCCAAGGTGTGAATCTTGATCTGTCTTAACAAGTTAGAGCCTGATCGCTTCACACCGTCTCAGTGTGCAGCGATCAGGCCCTGGATCAAACTGCGCTCGATTGGACTCAATTGAGCGCAGATAACTTGATCTATTTCATACAGTTAGAGCAGCTTCTCCGCGTTCGCGTGACCGCGGGCCGCTCTAGCGGACCACTGGATGAATGATAACTCGTCCCCTCCGGGAGGGCGTCGTCAGTACTGGCGCAGCAATCCGATCAGGCGTCCCTGGACCTTGACGCGGTCGGGCGGGAAGATCCTGGTCTCGTAGGCGGGGTTGGCGGGCTCCAAGGCGATCGCCTGGCCCCGGCGGCGCAAGCGCTTCAGGGTGACCTCCTCGCCGTCGATCAGGGCGACGACGATGATGCCGTTGTCGGCATGTTCCGAGCGCTCGATGATAACGGTGTCGCCGTCCAGGATTCCGGCCTCGATCATGGAGTCGCCTTCGACCTCGAGGGCGTAGTACTCGCCGCCGCCGATCAGCGAGGGCGGCACCTCGACGAAGCTGGAGTGATCGCGCAGGGCCTCGATCGGCGTACCCGCGGCGATCCGGCCGAAGAAGGGCAGCTCCATGGCATTGGCCGCCGGCGGCGGCGCCTTGGCATGCTGTCCGCTGAAATCGCCTTTGATGACGTTGGCCGGCAGGGCGGCCGGGGTCTCCATGTCATCGGGCAGGCGCATGACCTCGACCGCCCGCGCCCGATGCGCAAGGCGCCGGATGAAGCCGCGCTCCTCAAGTCCCGTGATCAGTCGGTGAATGCCGCTCTTCGACTTCAGGCCCAGAGCATCCTTCATCTCGTCGAAGGAAGGCGACACACCGTGGCGGTTGAGATGCTGGTGTATGAAGCTGAGCAATTCGTGCTGTTTTCGCGTGAGCATGTCGTGCGCCTCGCTTGGCCCCCTGAAGAATTCTTCTTGACCACAATATCTAGAACAAAACAAAAACTTTCTACATGTTCTAGTTTGGTTCTCTTATCTCGTCAAGGGGTGATATGGCAGGAAAATGACAACAACGCCATAAGGGGTATTACCTGTTGCGCGGAGAATCTTTCCGCAGCCCTCAGATTCCGAGCAGAGAACCGCCGAGGCGCAGGATCTTCACGGGCGTGCCGGCCGCAGTCGCCGCGGCTTGTGGCGCGCGGACGATGAGGCAATCGGCGCGCGCGAGGGTGGCGAGCATGGAGCTGTCCTGGCGCTCGAAGGGCACCGCGGTCAGGCGGCCCGCGGCATCCGACTCGAGGCGGGCGCGCAGGTAGTCCTGGCGTTCGTCGTTCTCGGCCAGATCCCGGCCCAGGATCGCGGTTTCCTCAGGCGGAGCTTCCGCAAGGCCGAGCAGGGCGGAAACCGCCGGGCGCAGGAAGAGCAGCGCGCAGACCAGGCTCGACACCGGGTTGCCCGGCAGGCCCAGGACCGGGGTCCCGCCCAGCCGGCCGAACATCAGCGGCTTTCCGGGCCGCATGGCGATCTTCCAGAAGTCCAGGTCCATGCCCTTGTCGACCAGGGCCCCCTGAACCAGGTCATGCTTGCCCACCGAGGCGCCGCCGGAGGTGACCAGGAGGTCGCTGCCGGCGGCCTGGTCAAGCGCGGCGTCGAGCCGGTCCCGGTCGTCGGCCGCGATGCCCAGGTGGACCGCTTGGCCGCCGGCCGCCGTGACGAAGGCGGAGAGCGAGAAGCCGTTGGAGGCGACGATCTGGCTCGCGCCCAGGGCTTCGCCGGGCAGCACCACCTCGTCGCCGGTGGAGAGGATGGCGACCTGCGGCCGGCGCCGTACCTTGAGCCAGGGGCGGTTCATCGCCGCCGCCAGGCCGATGTCGCGCGAGGTCAGGCGCCGCCCGGCGTGGATGCCGAGCTCGCCGGCCCGGAAGTCGAGCCCGGCCGGACGGACGTAGCGGCCGGACTCGACCGCCTTCAGGATACGGACCCGGCCGGCCTCGGCCTCGGTGTTCTCCTGGATGACGATCGCATCGGCACCGGGCGGCAGCGGGGCGCCGGTGAAGATCCGGGCGGCCTGGCCCGGCCCCAGCGGCTCGCGGCGCAGGGCCCCGGCGGCGATCTCGGCCACGACCTCGAGGTCGATCGGAACCTTGGCCAGGTCCGCCGCGCGAAGCGCGTAGCCGTCCATGGCCGAGACGTCGTGCGGCGGCTGGGTGAGCGCGGCCGTGACGTCTTCTGCCAGGACCCGGCCCAGACCCTCGGTCAGGCTCACGGTCTCCGCGGGCAGGGGCGAGAAGGCGCCGAGAATCCGGGTCAGCGCCTCTTCCACTGAGATCATCAGGATGCCTCGTAGGTGCCTGATTTGCCGCCAGACTTGTGGACCAGGCGGAGGTCGCCGATGCGCATGGCGCGGTCCCGGGCCTTGCACATGTCATAGACCGTCAGCGCGGCCACGGCGACCGCGGTCAGGGCCTCCATCTCGACGCCGGTCCGGCCCTTGAGGCCGCAGCTCGCTGTGATCTCGACCGCCGAGGCGGCCTCGTCGAGCTCCAGCTCGACCTTGACCGAGGTCAGCGCCAGGGGGTGGCAGAGCGGAATCAGGTCCGGCGTCCGCTTGGCGCCCATGATGCCGGCCAGGCGGGCGACCGAGAGCACATCGCCCTTCTTGACCGCGCCGTCGCGGATCAGCGCCAGGGTCTCCGGGGTCACGAAGATGCGGCCCTTGGCCACGGCCCGGCGCTCGGTCTCGGCCTTGTCGGCGACGTCGACCATGACCGCCCGGCCTTGCT
>JAAUYG010005015.1_pt1 | contig 15763 bp, 11 predicted proteins | sample 7278091 | NCBI WGS metagenome assembly JAAUYG01 (sample SAMN14350201, study PRJNA611818) | marine sediment metagenome | isolation source: surface marine sediment (0.6m) | place: French Polynesia: Moorea | collected 2018-08 | reverse complement strand
TAATAATAATAATAATAATAATAATAATAATAATAATAATAATAAAGTTAGCAGACAACTTCAAGGCTTGGCAATTGAGAAACAACAAAAGTAAATGTATCTTGTTATTTCTGCGAACAACCAGCCTACCCATAACAATTCGTGTTCCACACAATGCACCATTATTCACAATCCTGTATATTAATCAAATGTTTTGCTGCTTTTTTACACCATAAATAAAGAGATTATGGAGTAACTACACCCCTGAAATGACTTTGAAATGTTCAGGGTCGACGGTCTCCCCAAACAGCATAGAGCCACTTTCAAGTCAGACCTTAATCCCACATACATTAACCCTTTTGCCTGCGTGATTTTTAGCTGTGCTCGACTATGTCAGCAGAGCTCATAAAATCTAAATTCGTCCGTCGTCTGTCGCCGTCCGTCCGCCGTCCGTCCGTGTCGCAATTACCTCTGTTCCTAACGCGCGGATTTCTTTCAAATTCTAGTTGTTGGTTCCTCTAGACCATACGCAGAGGCAATTAAAAAAAATTCTATTTTTTTTTTTGCGAATATATTTCGTTTTCGTTAATATGAGACTCTATGGGAGGAAAATTTCAAAACGCTACTCCTCCTACAAATTGCAGCCAAAGTTTTCAACTTTTTCTGATTTTTTCCCAATTGTCCTCACAAAACTACGTTTAGGAGTTTGAAATTTTGAAAATTGAAACTTTAACGAATTTAATGCTCTGCTTGATTTTAGTCAAGTAGAGGTTATAGTATAGGGTTGATGGTATTGTTGTTTTGCAACCAAACTTTTTCTACATATTTCCTGTGACATTCATCACAAAAGGTACTTATACGAATTTTGAAATTTCAAATTTTAATTTAAAAAAGAGTTTGAGATTTAACATTGTGGCCATTGGAAAAATGAAAAAGTGCCAATATCTTGGAAATTGCCAGCCGTAGAGCAGAACGAAGTTAAATTTGGGCCTCGGGGGTAGTTCTGCAACTTTGGCCAATGGCCAGGTTTCATGTCCAAATATGGCAATTTTGAAAATTGGCCCGCATCTCGAAAACCGCTGCCCGTAAAGCAAGATTTGAACCCCAAATGTGCGTTGAGGTGATCGTTAATATACAATTGCTTGCTTGTCGAAAACCTCATAAAATAAATTAAGTTAAAACAGTTTCTTCTGGAACTTTGGCCAATGGCCAAGTTTCATTCCTAAATATGGCAGTTTTGAAAATCGGCCGGTATCTCGGAAACCACTGCTCTCAGCGCGAATATACCCCCCGCCCCAATTTCGACCCCCCTGGGTAGAACGGGAGTATATTTTCAATTTCTGGATCTTTTCTCAGTGGCCAAGTTTCTGACCAAATGCAATAATTCTGAAAATCGACCTTTTTATCTGGACATATTGTTGTGACTTGGTAGTTCACGGTCAAAGACTTGGAAAAGTAGCCACAGTCTGCACATTCAACGCAATACCTTTACTGATACTCAGTATTCATTACAAATTCTGAAATAAGACTACTATCTCCATGGATTATCAAAGATTATCGCATGAGTTCAACTATTAGTTTTTTTGTATGGACCAACAGGTGCATTCACCACGACGAGCTTGCGAGCCCACATACGCAATTCTAACATATTTCATGGCTTTGCGCGCTACATTCTTCGGTAACACGTGAAGGTAAATAGTCAATAGATTCACAAGTTTTGCACACTTTGAACACCAGCATTGATATTCCTTCATGTAATCGGTTATTCCCTTTTACAAAACACAATTTTATTTGGCAGAGGTTCCAGAATCATGTTATCCAGATGCACAGTAGGAGCTAGCCATCTTTCGTCCGAGTCTGGAGCAGCTGTGATCCTGTATCTTTTCGCAACTGCAGTGGTCCAAAGAAAGAGCCTCGTTCTGGCAAACACTTCTCCCAGACACACCCTGGGCCCGGCCCCAAACGGCAGCACATGCTTCCTGTTGGGGTGATCTGGCGGCAGGAGCTGTCCATCTTCATCCAGAAATCTCTCTGGTCGAATCACTTCTGGATCGTTCCAGAATGACTTGTCATGATGTAAGCTCCAAGTGTTTATTCTCAATACAGTGCCCTTGGGAATGATCCCATATCCTGGAAGCGCTATATCCGACAGTGACAATTGGGGCACACTGCCATAGGGAACGATGGTGAATGCTCGAAGGCATTCCAGAATAGTCGCTCTCAGATACGGCATTCGCACGCGGTCAGACGCATTAATCGCCGGTTTGCCATCGCTAAGAACCCGAATAATTTCTTTCTCGATTCTTGCCTGTAGATCTTGCCTAAAAGCCAGTACGTTGAGAATGCAGTACAGAGCTCGAGCCGTGGTGGCTGTGCCGGCGAATATCAACATAAGCAAGGAGATGCCAGCCTCGAGTTCAGTTATGGTAGCTGTCGTTTTGGTATCGGATCCTGAGCTGTTTTCCCTCACTACAGCAAGCACAGCCTGGGTAAGACTTTCTTCCTTAGCCTTCGATTGTTTTCCTTTTATTGCCTCCCAGCAGTATTTTTGAAATTGTTTGAATTTCTTCCACTTCAGGCATATCGGTAAGGGTAGGTGTATTAACATTGGGAACAGCTCAACCAGGATCGCACTGGAAGACTTGTCAAGAACGAGTAACACTCGTCTTTCATATTCCAGAAGCAGCTTCCAGAGCGGATCATCTTCACTGGTAGCTCTCCCTAAAAGTAGCACAGAAATTGATCGGAGTGCAGTTGACTTTAGCGTGTGCATAATGTTAACCGGCTGAATTAACGCTGAATCGAGCTGTTGCTGCATGTAGTCGGCATTCCGTGACAGGATGTTCTCCAGACGGGCAATCCCGTCTCCAAACTGTGACATGTAGCGATGACTCACTTTTCGGACAAGGCTCCAACTGGGGTTAGTCGAAGGAAGACACAGGACCCCCGAGTCCCAGTCAAAGAATTTGATCCTGAAATAATCTTTCCGCGCAGCAAACACCTGCCCCTGTGTCACCAGGACGTGGTGTATATATTTATATCCAGAAACTACAAGCTCATTGTGAGGGATTCTGACTCTGTATACATCCCCATACTCCTGTGCCCATTTGTGCAGAGTGAGTCGCCGCTTTTCCTGTGCTATGCTGAACGTGTTACCAAGAAAAGGCAACCCCACCGGCCCAGGCATATGACTAAGTCTACTGTCTGTTGAAAATTTTCGCCATAGTATCCAAAATATGAGGAATGCTGGGACTAGCCACATGCAACAACGACCGTCTTGTTCCATTTTCAATGATTTTGGTTTGAATATTAGGGTTATAACGACAGCTTGATTAGGAATAATCACAGTTTAAACATTGTATAGTTCACCTGAGTAAAAAGATCCACTGCTCCTCGGCGTAGTGACCTGCAAGACCTACATTGTATATCATTCATATGCATGACTACCCGTCATGGACATAGGCAGGGGACCATACTAAAATAGTTGACCTGTAGCTCCGTAAAGAAACGGGTCGTAAGCCACGATATGCTTTACAGGTTGTGGCCCGTCGTGCTGAAGCGTCAGCATCCACTGTGACGTCAGCACACATTGTGCCGTTAGCTGAGGACAGAGCCGTGCCACCAGATTGTTTCGACGAAACACAACGGAACAATATGAAAACGATGCTAAAATGGAAGGGTTGTACGGTATTTTGTCGTTTAGCGTAAGAGCATAAAGTTCTGAAGTTCAGTCGTTCTACGGTATCAGCATACATGTGTAGTCGGTTTGTTGCATTCTATGCCTCCCCCCCCCCCCCCAAATAATGATCGATGTTATTTTATTATCTTTAGTGTGTTTTTTTCAGACTCTTCTCACATTAAATTCAAACTGTAAATTCAACTTCTGGTTGCCAATAAACGTGTATCTTATTAGCTCATCAGTCTTTTGTCACCTTCGATTTAGCGCACATTGTCTGTTTGGCGTGTTCTCCAGAGTCACAGTGGTGTGACCTTTAGGTTTTGAAAAAGAATTTTCTCTACTCTTAGGGTAGTGTCATGTTACACGTATTTGGGGTTCTGTCTCTTCACATGATTGTAGACGAGCCGAGAGGAACTTTATAATGGCTTTATTTAGTATTCTTTAAAACACTCGCATTCCTAGTAGCAAATGGCCCCGGGCAAACGGTCAAATGTAAAGTCACTTTCAAGGAAAAGAGCTTCCAAGAGAAGTCTAGTAAAAGAGTCCGTGTCCTTTATTTTTATCGGACTGGCGCTGCCCAGTGCCGTCCGGCTCACAGCAGCGAGGTGATTCATTGTCCAGATCATCATCCAATCGTATCAAAGATCACTATGCAGCGGGACTGGAGCAGGTGCTGCTAAAATATAAATACAGTGGACCCTGGGAATTAGGGACACCCAGGGGACTGTCAAAAACTGTCCTGAATTCTGAGGTGGTCTCATTTCTCATGTCCATTTCTATGTAATGAATAGACCTAGAGACTGAAGTAGCTGTCCTTAATTCTCAGATTGCCCCTATTTCGCAGGTGGTCTTAAAGACAGGTTTCACTGTACTATAACCTTTAGTAGACAAACTACCTTCATTTTATGACAGTAGGTGCGGAGTTGCGAGGACTGCGGTGGGGTGAGGGGGCGGGGGTGACGGGGGCTGAGCGATAACTAAGAGTAGCAAAGTTGTCAAATGGGAAAGACGGTTAAAACCATCCAAGATGGGAGGGTGGCTTGGATTAATAAGGGAGGAATACCTTTACTAGGGACTAAACTTTGGGTTTGATTGATTAACCCTTGATTGAAAATCATATTTGGCGAGTTCTGCCATTGCATTAGGCTTGAGCTCGGGTGAGATTTAAAGGTCAAACCAGTCGTATTAAACGCTTATGTCCGATACAGTGTGATCATGAAAACAGAAAATCCTGTCCAGAATAGCAGGTGGATGTTTCACTGTCCTAACGCTTCCTCGTCTACGGAGCCCCTAAGGGGACACGGTGAAAAAAAAATTTGGGAAACTTTTTACGTGCGCACGTGAAGTTATTACGTGCGCACGTAAAAAGTTTCCAAAATTTTTTTTTAATACCTTTCACGTGCGCACGTGAAAGGTATTACATGCGCACGTAAAGATATCACGTACGCACGTGAAGTTATTACGTGAGCACGTAATATTTTTTACGTGCGCAGGTGAAGTTATTACGTGAGCACGTGAAGTTATTACGTGAGCACTTGAAAGGTATTACGTGCGCACGTAAAAAGTTTTCATTTTTTTTTTTCACCATGTCCCCTTAAGGGCTCCGTACTCGTCCTCTTTTTAGACCGTCTTAATAAATAATTTTATTATGAGGATACATGTATTTAAATGTAATATTTAGTTATCTCCAATGCGAAGTGATTGCAGCAAATGTGCGACTTGATCGTACAGCGAAACGAATGAAATATCGTTGAAGCTGGGCACATATGACAATTTAGGCTTTTGTAATAGCAAAGAGCAGATTTTATTCCCACAGTTATTCCCACTGGTTATTTCGGTTATTCCCACATGTTTTCCCACTGGTTATTTCGGTTATAATTCCCATAGTTATTCCAACTGGTTATTTCGGTTATTCCCACAGTTATTCCAACTGGTTATTTCGGTTATTCCCAGTTATTCCCACTGGTTATTTCGGTTATTCCCACAGTTATTCCTACTGGTTATTTCGGCTTACTAGGTAAACGTGCAACAATTATACATGTTTCTTTAATTATGTGGTATTTCGGCTTCTTTGAGATATAAACGTGTAAGGACAAACTTTTTTCATCGGTGATAGTGTTTTCAGCCAACCTTTCTGCCTAGATTCAGTATGATATACATGTAAAAGGGCTACGCACTCGCATGAAGTTAACGTGACACAGATTACCCAAACAACACGGTAAGAGAACATGGCACAGTGTAAGGTATGTTGTGCCTTAGTATTTATTTAATTTGGCCACATATCAAATATATCCCGTATTTGATATGTGGCTAACTTGCTAAACATCATTGGTCTAAGGTCACCAATAAAGTAAATACTGGTTTAAGTCAATACTGGTCTAAGGTCACCAGTACAGTGAACACTGGTGTAAGGTCAAAGTACAGTGAACACTGGTGTAAGGTAACCAGTACAGTCAATACTGGCGTAAGAACAATGGTGCAGTGAACACTGGTGTAAGGTTATCGGTACAGTCAACACTGGTGTGAGGTCACCACTGCAGTCAACAATGGTGTAAGGCTACTGAAACAGTGAAAAGCGGTGTAAGGTCACTGGTACAGTCGACACTGGTGTAAGGTCAATTAACCGAAATTGTTAGAATCAGTTTCGCAATCATCAATAATACACGCTCAATCAATTGATACTCCAAACAATATAAATTTTGTTTTAAACTAAACCTTTATGCATTTATGACCGACAGGCTCACCCCAAACGCAACTACAGCCTAGATTATTTCAATACTACAATTGCCAACATAATTTTATTATTTACTGTAATACCAGTAACGTATCATAACTAGTGAAAGCTTACTATTCTGAACATTACTCGAATATAATTCTGTAAAAGGCTGCTTGTGCTCATCCAAACATGTGTTCTGCTTATGACATAAGCGCTGTAACCAGTTATCAGTTAATTCCTTTTCTCAAATATGATTTTATTCGGAAGAGGTTCAAGAACCACACTTTCCTGGTGTACGGTGGGATCTAGCCATTTCTCATCCGAATCCGGGGCGGGCTTGATCTTGTACCGTCCCACAACTGAAGACGTCCACAGGAACAGCCTCGTTCTGGCAAACACTTCTCCCAGACATACCCTGGGTCCGGCCCCAAACGGCAACACGTGCTTCCGGTTGGGATGATCTGGCGGAAGCAGTTCTCCATTGTCGTCCAGAAATCTCTCTGGTCGGATCACCGCTGGATCTTTCCAGAAGGACTCATCATGGTGCAGAGCCCAGGTATTTATTATCATGACTGTGCCTTTGGGAATGACTCCATATCCTGGGAGAACAGTGTCTCTCACTGGAGAATGGGTCATGCCACCAGCAGGAGCTGGAGGAAACACACGGAGACATTCCATTATGGTGGCTCTCAGATACGGCATCTTCGCTCGATCAGACACAGTGATCATCGCTTTGCTGTCATCAAGGACCTTGCAAATTTCTTCATGCACCTTTTCTTGGATTTCATGCTTAAACGCCAGAACGTTAAGGATACAGTACATAGCTCTTGTTGTTGTGTTTGTGCCAGCTGATATCAGAATAAGCGAGGAGGCAGCAGCTTCCAGCTCACTAATGGTGCCTTTTCGTGTTGGATTTGCTTCGGATATTGCTTCCGAGACGTTGCTGAGGAGAACCTGTGTCAAACTCTCCTCCTTTGCCTTTGATTGGTTGTCTTTAATTTTCGCCCAGCATTCTTCATGAAATGCTTTAAATCTTTTCAAGCATACAGAAGCCGGTAATGGCACATGCACAAGAAATGGAAAGTTGTCGATTAGTAACGAACTAAGTGTCATCGATAGAGCATTTAATAGACCATTTTCGAAGGTTAGAAGCAAATCCAAGAGTGTATCGTCATCTTCTAATGCTCTGCCCAGAAGCAGTACGGATATAGATCGCAAAGCTGTAGCTTTTAGCGTCTCCATTACGTCTACGGGCTGGCCGAGATTTGCATCAATCTGCTGCAGCATGTAGTTAGCATTCTGTGAGAGGATTTCCTCCAAACGTGACATTCCGTCTCCAAACTGCTTCATATAGCGATGGCTTACCTTCCGTATATGAGTCCAGCTGGGATCGTCAGGTTGAAGGCTGGTTATCCCCGAATCTAAATTCAAGAACTTGACTCGAAAGAAGTCTTTCCTTCCGGCAAATGCATTACCGTTCCCAACGAGTACTCGGTGTATATGTTCGTAGCTTGACACTACCACGACATCGCCGATAGGCAGCCGGACTCTAAATACGCCCCCATACTGCTTTGCCCAACGGTGCAGAGAGATTCTGAGCTTGTATCTTTCTATGTCCAGTAGGTTGCCAAGTAAAGGTACACCCCTAGGCCCAGGTAAATGGCTGAGTCTGTCGGGGTTAAAAATCTTTTTCAGTATCCATAACATAGAAGCGATCACAAGGAAATATATAACGCCTGATGTTGGATCCATTGTAGTGTAGACACATATGAACTACGACGATTGCTACAACTTCGTATAATTGGTTCATGTATCCGCACACTGCAACCCACAGGCTACATAACTGCCCGTACTTTGATACACGGTGTTTAGCAAACGTGGTGTTGATTTTGTGTGACCTACATTTTATACATATGGTTTAATAGGGTGTGTTTGGCTTGGCTTTTAATGTCGGCAAGGCCAAATGAAATGCTGTATTTCATCTCATGAACTGTTGAGAAAATTAATCACAATTGACATAAAGCACCCAATGTTTGAACTGAAGCCGAACAAACTCAACATCTGCATTCCATGGTGTTTCGTTAGAAAATATATTCATTAGTAGGCGTAGGTGTCCAGTCAGTATACGTGTGGGATAACCCACTGTCAACAGGACTGATATACTCGAGCAACAGCGAGAGTATATCAGTCCTGTTGACTGATATACTCTCTGTCCTGCTTACTGTCCTACTACAACAGGTAGTAAGCAAACTATACATAAGGTGTCCCGCCACACCATCACATGTAAACTTGAGTGACCTTCAAAGGTCAGCTTCAATGTCACTGAGATTTTGAATGATAGAAGATTTATACGTTATAAATATATTTGCTTGCAGCATATCAGTCTGAATGAAACCTAACTTACAACAGAAGTTGCTGGCGGGTGGGTTTTGCTCTGTACTGGCGGGGCTTCTTGTTGTAACAGTATAGTTCACGCTATTCTTCTTTCCATAATAATAGTTTGTCAATACGAAGATTCCGGGTCTTTTTATACTTGAGGTTCCATAAAAAATGTCTCCTTAGAATTTTGTCTTTTATTGTTGTGGAAAAAGCGAGTCGGTGACATGAAAGTTCGCCCATATGGTCAACAAATGTATGAGCACTGGTGCAATCATCAACGTGATTTTTAGAATAATTTTCACCATCATAATTTCCACCGTTACATGCCTAAAAGGATCTGTGCTACATAAACTCCCTTTAAAACCCACAGGCCCATCATTACCATCTGGCAAAAACTCAGCCTAAATTAATTTAATACTATAGACAAAATATATTTTATTGTTTATTGCAGCAATGTGTGACGCTTAATGGATGTTGCATATAGCGAATATTACTGAAATATAATACACTTTCTAGAGGCTGTAATGGTTAATCCAAGAACACACACAGTATACCCACTGTAATCAGTCATCAGTTAACTTATTTCCTTCTCTCAAATATGATTTTATTCGGGAGAGCATCAAGCACCGTATTGTCAGGATGTATATAGGGATCCAGCCAGTTCTTATTTGAATCAGTGGCGAGGCTTATCCTGTATTGCCAAACGACCGCAGCGGTCCAAACAAATTGCAACGGGGTATATGCAAGAACACAGCAGTCATCAGTTATTTCCTTCTCTCAAATACGATTTTATTCGGGAGAGAGTCAAGCAATAAATTTTCAGGATGGATATAGGGATCCAGCCAGTTCTTATCTGAATCCGGGGCGAGGTTCATCCTGAATCGCCCAACAACTGCAGCGGTCCAAAGAAAGAGCCTCGTTCTGGCAAATACTTCTCCCAGACACACCATGGGTCCGGCACCAAACGGCAGCAAGTGCTTCTGGTTGGGATGGTCTGGTAGCAGGAGCTGTCCTTTCTCATCCAAAAATCTCTCTGGTCGGATCACCTCGGGATCTGTCCAGAAGGACTCATCATGGTGCAAAGCCCATGTATTTATCATCATGACGGTGTCTTTCGGGATGACTCCATATCCTGGGAGAGCAGTGTCTCGCACTGGAGAATGGGTCGGGCCTCCAGTAGGAGCTGGAGGAAACACACGAAGACATTCCAAAATGATGGCTCACAGATAAGACATCTTCTCTCTATCAGACACAGTGACCACCGGTTTGCCGTCGTCAAGGGCCTTGCGGATTTCTTCATGTACCTTTTCCTGAACATCCTGCTTAAACGCCAGAACGTTAAGGATGCAGTACATAGCTCTTGCTGTTGTGGTTGAGCCAGCTAATATCAGTATAAAGGAAGAAGAAGCAGCTTCCAACTCACTTATAGTGCGTTGTGGTGCTTCTGAAACGCTATTGATGAGAACCTGTGTTAAACTCTGTTCTTTCGCCTTGGACTGGTTTGCTTTGATTTTCTCCTAGCATTCCTCTTGAAATGCTTTAAATTTTCTTAAGTAATTTGCAGCCGGTAACGGCATGTGCATGAGGAATGGGAATTGTTCGATCAGCAAGGAACCCAGCGTCATTGAAACAGCAGTTAGTGCATCCCTTTGGTAGGTTAGAAGCATATTCAAAAGAGTGTCATCTTCTTCTAATGCTCTGCCCAGAAGCAACACAGATATAGATCGCAGCGCTAAAAAAGATCTTTGTCCCCGACAGACTCAGCCATTTACCTGGGCCGAAGGCTATACCTTTACTTGGTAACCTGCTGGACATAGAAAGAGACAGGCTGTCTCTTTGGCCCCCACAAAGCTGTAGAGTTTAACAGTTGAGTTAAACTCTGGAGCAGGCCTGTAAGAGCAGGCCCCCACAAAGCTGTAGAGTTTAACGTCTCTATCACGTTTACGGGCTGGCCTAGGCTTGCATCAAACTGCTGCAGCATGTAGTTTGCATATTCTGAGAGGATTTCCTCCAAACGTGACATTCCATTCCCAAACTGTTTCATATAGCGATGGCTTAACTTCCGTATATGAGTCCAGCTGGGGTCTTCAGGTTGAAGGCCAGTAATCGCAGAATCCATGTTCAAGAAATTAATCCGAAAGAATTCTTTCATACCGGCAAAGGCATATCCGTCCCCGACAAGTACGTGGTGTATATGTTCGTAGCTGGACACCACCACGACATCGCCGATAGGCAGCCGAACTCTATACACCCCCCCATACTCCTTTGCCCAGCGGTGCAGAGAGATTCTGAGCCTGTCTCTTTCTATGTCCAGCAGGTTACCAAGTAAAGGTATAGCCTTCGGCCCAGGTAAATGGCTGAGTCTGTCGGGGACAAAGATCTTTTTTAGTGTCCATAATATAGTGAAGATTGCAAAGAAAGGTACGATGAATGAAGTGATATCCATTGTGGTCGTAGACACAAGAACCACAACAACACACTTTTACTGCCGAAACTTAATAGTTTGTCAATACAGCCTTCTGTTACATGCGCGCTGCAAACCTGATAATGTGTTAGCCGATACCGAATGTCCTATCGCCCTGGACATAGCCCGCCGCCTCAGCACACATAAATGCAATCAATAAGTTTCGTCACGGGTGAGGGACGGTGTGCACCAGTGTACTAAGGCTTTATTGTCCCCGGAGTCTAATGTGGGGCAGTAGGGCCCTTAAACATATCCTAACTACAACGGCAGATTCCGATTAACGCTAGGCTACGCAATTGTATCGTTGCAACTTTAGTTAAGGACTTACATTTCCAATATTAAATCAAGTATGTTACACTGGCCAATGCGTGGTACCAGTCCATTTATATATTGCCTCCTACGTAAAAGAACCCTACACGAAACACTAAGTTTGAACAAATTATCAAATCATTTTGGAGAAGCAATAGTGCAGACAAAGTTAATACTTCAGGATGCCGAAAAAAATGTGTACAAATTTTAAGGTTAACACCGTGGAAGCCGACACGGAACTTTCCTATATCAGGACCTAGCCTAACAACCAATCCTAGCATTAGTTGCATGGCCATCCAATGTGAAATGTCACATCACACTTCAAACTCAGACAGAACTTCCTGTTGGTGTTCTATAGTAATTTAAGCCTCCGTTTTTTATTTATTTATTTGCATTCATTCATTTATTTTTATTTATTTATTTATTTTTTATTTATTATTTTACATGGATTTAACATTACTGCTTTCTTTCAAAATCTATGTAGAATTACCATTGAAAACACTTTAGTTTTATCTGGATTTAATTCCATTTGTCACAATTCAGTCCAGGTTGATATACTGTTTAAATCCTGCTGCAGAAGATGACTGTCTTGGATACAATTAATACCTTAATTTATGAACCAGGCTCAGAACTGTGCCCTGTGGAATTATTTAGTGTAACATATGCATTAATTATGTTAATTAAGGACCACGAGTGCTTGGAAGTATGAATTTATTTTTTATTGAAATATCTTTGTCCTGGATGCGTCAATTACCATTAGGTATTGTTCTTTTACGGACAGCATTATAAAACATCACACGAATAAAAGCATGAATCACAGAGTAACATAAAATAACAACCAGTATAGTATAAAATGTTATAGACTGACAAAGCTTTGGATGAATAAAACGTTAGATAGGTTTAACCATGTTTTAAAATTTTCCATATTTCCGGGTCATCTAACACTAAGTGGCAAACGACTCCAAATTTGGGGTCCCTGATAAGCAATAGATTGCCTCAACATTTCCAGGTTTGGCTTCGGTAAAACTTACCCTTCATTTGTTTGAGACCTGGTAATGATATCAGAGCCAAGAATAGATTCAGACTTTTCTGATAAATACACAGTCTAATCAGTACCCATAGCACATCTGTACATACGAATTGCAGTAAAATAGTCTCTCCTCTGGCGTATCATAAACCATCCACATTGTTTTACAAGGTTAATTCCAGAGATATTAAGATCATACGACCCTTTGTTCGAGCTTATTGACATAACCCGTCCGTATATTTTGATCATTGAATGTTGCTACATACACTGAGGCCTTGGTATGTGGTTTCGAAAAACTCCTATAACAATTGATCATTTATGTAGAGCTCTAAATGAGAACAGTTTCATAACTTTTGTCTTGCTCCAAGTAGCATACAATTCGTTTTCGATACATTTACTGTCAATTTACACTGGTGTAAGTTGATGACATCCGACAGCAAATGCTCATGGGGGCTTTGTACAGTTTCAGCCAACGAATAAATCATGGTATCACCAGTAAATATATTATCATTAGATTTCTTTAAACAGCAGGGTAGATCACTGACATACAGGATTAATAAAAATGGTCCTAAGATGGATCCTTGGGGTATACCGATAGTTATGTCTTTTGTTACGTCAGCTGTAAAATAAGGATTTAGTCACACGGTTAGCAGAAACATTTTATTAAGTACTTGTGGGAAACAAATCATATTTCCAAAATACAAGCACCGTTGGAATGTGCCACACAATGTGACTCACGTCACTGCAGGGTTTAGTGTATACAGGTAACTTTTGACAGTTAAGTGGTTAAGGTAATTCTGGGGTCATTCGGCGTATTTCGGATTTTTGGCAAGCTAGTATGTCGAAAATGTCTTGCCGTAGAGCGCAACGGATTCAAATTTAGGCCTCGGGGGTGAGTATTCAGTACATACAGAGTACCTTTGACAGTTAAGGGGTTAAGGTCAATCTGGGGTCATTCGGTGCATTTCCGATTTTCATCAACCTTGTATCTCGAAAATGGTTGGCTTTTGAGCGAAATGAAGTGAAATTGGGTCTTAGGGGCCCGTATTGAGTGTATGCATGGTACTTTCGACAGTTGAGTGCTTAAGGTCATTCCAGAGTCATTCAGTGCATTTACTTTTTTGATAATCTTGTATCTTGAAAACGGCTGGTCGTAGAGCAAAACTGAGCAAAAAATGGGGTTCGGTGGTGAGTACTCAGTGTGTACAAGGTAACTTTTGTCAGTGAAGTGCTTAAGGTAATTCTGGGGCCATTCAGTGCATTCCAATTTTCGACAAACTTGTATCTCGAAAATGGATGGTCGTAGAGCGAAATGGAGTGAAATTTGGGCCTCGGGTGAGTACATTTGTATTCAGTGTATAGAGTGTACTTTTGACAGTCATTCTGGGGTTGGTGGATTTCCGATTTTCAGTAACCTTGTATCTCGAAAACAGCAGGTCTCAGACCAAGATGTGAACCTTAATTTCTACGTCATCCAGTTTTATGTGGTCATTGTCTGCTATCTTGTCAAGTCCCTGGGCAGGATTTTTTTTTCGTTTTCGTTAACATGGGACTCTCATTAACATGGCAGCAAAAACTTCAAAGTGCTACTCCTCCCACAAATCAATTTTGAATCTTTTCAAACTTTTCCCGAATTTTCTTCTCTGTGGTCCTCACAAAAGTGCTATTTGGATTTTTGAAATTTTGAGTTTACAATATTTAACGATTTCATTTCGAAAATTTCAAATTCACCATTGTGTCCTATGGAGAAACTAAAAGGTGAGAGATAGACTTGTAGTTACTGTATATATCAATAGTAAACCATGTAAACCATGTCTAATGGCACTATTATATTTGACCTTGAGTGACCTTGTAACGTCAAAGTTAAGGTCACTCAGATTTTGAAACCTTAAATCTTGTAAAGGAATTAGGCCATATGTTACTATAAAACATAAATAGGAAATCATATATGGGGAGTCCATTAATGCCATTACATTTGACCTCAGTGACCCTGAGAGGTTAATTTCAAGGTCACTCACATTTTGAGGGCTTATATACCTCGTAAAGACGCTGCGTTAGGCCATATGTTACTTATTTAACATTAGTAGGAAACCATATATGAGGAGTCCAATGACACTATCACGTCTAACCTTGAGTTAGCTTGAAAGGCCAAAGTTAAGGACACTCAGATTTCGAAGACATATATCATAAAGGAGCAGAGTTATGCCATATATAACCATTAAACATTAATAAGAGAGCATGTATGGGGAGTGAATTGGTGCGATTATATTTGACTTGAGTGACCTTGAAAGGTCAATGTCAAGGTCACGATTTTGTTGGCGTATATCTCATAAATCAGCCTCGTAAGGCCATATGTTATTATTAACCACCAATATTAATTCGTACATGCAGAGTCCAACATCACCATGTCATTTCACCCTGAGTGACCTTTGAAGGTCAAAGTCAAGGTCACTCAATTGTGAAGGCTTATAAGTCATAAATGAGCCAAGAAAGGCCATGTGTTATTAGAAATTAATAAGAAACTATATATGGGCAGTCCAATAGTATGATTACATTTAACCTTAGTGACCCTGAAAGATCAATGTCGAGACCACTCACATTTTGAAAAGCTACATGTATATCTTCTGAAGGAGCAAAGATAGGCCATATGTTACTAGTAAGGTGTAATGGGAAGCCATATATGGGGAGTCTAAAACAACAGTGACACTATTACATTTGACCTTGAGTGACCATGAAAGGTCAAAGTCAAGGTCACTCAGATCGAAGCATTATATCCCGCTGAGTTAGATCATATTTTACTATTAAATATTGATAGAAAAGCATGTATAGAGAGTTCATTGTGCAATTACATTTGACTTGAGTGACCGTGGTCACTCAGATTTCGAAGTCTTGTATTTCGTAAAAGAGCCGATTTAGGCTATGTGTTACTAATTAAACGTCAATGGGAAATCACATATGGTGAGTCCGACAGCACCATCAGATTTGACCTCGAGTGACCTTGTAAGACCAAGGTCAAGGTCACTCAGACTTTGAAGGCTTATATGTCGTAAAAGAGCCAATATAGGCCATATGTTACTAGTAGCATAGTGAAACAACTCAAATGGGAAACTGTTGAGGAGCGTAGAAACTACTTTGCTGCGGTATTGATGTATAGGTGCCTAAATGGTGAAGCGCCGTTTTACATAGCCAATCATTTTACACGCGTAAGCC
>JAAUYG010102500.1_pt1 | contig 15766 bp, 9 predicted proteins | sample 7278091 | NCBI WGS metagenome assembly JAAUYG01 (sample SAMN14350201, study PRJNA611818) | marine sediment metagenome | isolation source: surface marine sediment (0.6m) | place: French Polynesia: Moorea | collected 2018-08 | reverse complement strand
TGGTGTCTTCGGAGTAGAAGTTGTTTGAAACTTCCTTGCAACATTTAATACTTGGTTAAAAATTAGGAACAAGAGGGCCAAAGATCATGACACACTGATTGGCCCATAACGGCACTGAAGAGCACAGATTTCAAAGATAAGCAACCTTTTGAAAACTATAATAACCAAAAGACCTTTCAGGACCTAAATCCTAATCCAGCTTTCGACTTTTTCTTCAAGGTAACACCCGACAGATGACTTGAGGGTGTATACAAACAAAATCCCTGTTAATGGTAAACAGTAAAAAATATATACTCCCTTATAAGATATATTGGCTTAAAAAATGAGTGACCCTGAAAATAACCTTTTAAGGTCACTCAAACCGAATGTGGTGTTGCTGGACTCCCCATATACCAGTTCCTCTTAGTGGTCCATGGTACCATACATATATACCATAACTCTAAGCCTTTTTGATGAATGATGGTTTGAAATACATGTGACTTGAACTTGACCTTTTGTGGTAACTGATGGGTAAATGTGATCATCCAGCTGGACTCAACATATTATGAGTGAGTGATATCAACGCTTAACGGCACATCAACACCAAAAGGGTCACACAGTGCCAAAACAGGTGTAAACTGCCCCATGAGTCCAAACAGAGTCCACTAGAAAAGAATGCTATGGTCAAATGAGTGCAAAGTCCAAGGTAAGATGTCAAGTCACATCTTGAAAAAAGTCCAATAGCTCTAACGTACAGTAGGATTGATCAAAGGACGTCGCTTTCATGCACAAATGTACAGTTCATTTTAATGATCTTCATAAAGCAAATGATACGACCGCACAGCGAGTATGAATTTGCTTGTGTTATTCAAACATCTTCCAGTGTGCATGGTGTGTTTGGGGATTAAGATGGGCGAACCAGTTGCATGTTTCCTTTCTTTACGTCGGCTTAGCTGTGTAGTGTGTTCACAATGGTATGGGAAATACAGTAGCCCGGGGCGGGAAAGAGCCTACTATATTGACTGCACATTTTTCCTAGAGATGTATGCCACTTATGTTCGACCCATTTTAGAATATTGCTCACAGGTTTGGTCTCCACCTTTGAAACAGAACATAGATAGAATTGAAAGTGTCCAGATATATTTTACAAGACTATTTTATGATGATGTGATATGTCATATCTAGAGAGATCTAAAATTTTAAAGCTTGAAATGTTGGAGGAGAAACGAATCAACCCTGACCTAGTAACGTTTTTTAAATTTATGAACAATTGAACAAATGATACATTTAGGTATAATAGTACCAGAAGAGTCCATGATAAGCAGCTCTTTGTATTTTACCCCCGCATCAAGAAGCGTCAGTTTTATTGGTCCAACAGGCTATTCAGTAACTGGAATAGGTTGCCATAAAATGTTGTTACCAAAAAGGTGTATGGTTTTAAACGGTCACTACGAATGGTTACTTTATTGGTAGGGGGAGTGCGTATTGTTTTAACTAACCCAGCATCCCCTTTGTACATGTATGCTCGTGTATGTGCTTTTATGAAATAAATAAATAAATCTGTGGCTTAACATGTGTATCGTACTGAAATGGAGCAGACTGTCGCTCGACTAGCTACATGTTGTACCTGCTAACAGGGTGGACGAAATGCTGCTTTTTACTACACTCCTCGTCATATGGATGGAAAATTGGGACAAATAATTGCAGGATGGAGTTTGCACACAATGCTGAAGAAAAAGTGTTCAGATATCAATTTATCGTGCAGCCCGTTTTATTCAACTAATAACTCAAATGTTTATTCTCAAATGTTTAACTATAATGACTGTTAAAAAGATAAATCTACTTTCCCCCCTAAACATTCAATCAATATGACGAAGAGTGTATATATTTGCCATTTTGGCATCACGAGGTCAACAATTCTCGATGGGCGAACAGAGCCTGTGTAGAATAAATTACACAGAGTGTATCAAGGTAAAACGTAGCCGTAGTAGCATTATATTCCTTTCGGAATGACAATTCCCAAATGATGATGAAAATTCAAGCAGTAACCGTAAATATCAGTTACTGGAACATTAAACAATAATAGTAATTTATCATGGACATTGCCAACTCCAATGCGCATGGAAAAGATACACTCGGTCACACGGTACAATAGCTACGTTGTACATGTACGCATGTTAGTCAATGCTGATCTAAGGCAAAGCAGACACTGAACCCGGCGAAACAATAACAGGTTATTCATCAGGGCTGACTATATCACACTGGGTGATATATTGATATATGTCCTTGTAAACTGACTTTAGCCATGTTTAATCTTGCCACCAGTTATCCATCTTTCCACGAAAGCAAAGCCTTGCAACTCGGCCTTATACTCTGGATGAGCAAAAGCAACAAAAATCTAATCAATTACATAATGAATGAGACTTTTCCGAACCCTCGGTGCGCCGTGCTGACTCTCTTTCCACCCGTTTTCATCTTTGGTGCCTCTGTGACTGGATCGATAGCAAGGGGAGACAAAAACTTGACGGAAGCTGGCAGATTTCCGCGTTTTATTTTTCACTTGGCTTTGTCTGGGCCAGCGCGCCAGTCGCCGAAGCATGGCGTGTGTTGTGTCTGGCCGTAGGGGACCGCATAGATCACACTATATACCTCACTGCCGTTAACAACGCACGGTCTCCAAATAAAACCTCACCGGAAATGGAGCTTTCTCGTACATAACTGCAAAAACCTACGGGCTTTGCTAGACCAAAAGTCATTTTTAATTTAAGGCACTGGAGCACGGTCTGAGGTCGTGACCCGCCAGATATCCTTTGAGGGAAATTTAAGACTAAACGATACACTACGCCGTAATGGCTGTGCCAAATGTCTCTTTCAATACCTGAGGCTATTAATGTCGTGTTGTTCTTGAAATTCTTTATTCCCTTCTTTCGTCGTTTTTGAATTGCATGTTATTGCTTTATTTCTTAAGTTGATCGACAGGTTGATTCTGGAGTGATCGGCTCATTTTATATCAGTCATTCAATCGATCGATCGATAGGCATATAACTTAATCGACCGATTTCTTATTCTTCAAAATAACTGTTGCTTGCAAACTGAATTACGATCTTACGATCACTTCACGGTAACAAGACAGTGGCATTGATTTCTTGTATGATATTTACCTGGAGACTCAGTGTTATTTATTTATATATGTGTATATATATACTGTATGTAACAGCGTCCGTGCTTTTGAACAATACTATGCTAGTGGAGTAGAGAGGTAAAAGGTCATCTGATAAATCCATTTAACATTATTTCAGGTTTTATCGAACGAGTTCACCAATGAACTGACTGTGGTATTTACGTATCAATGGCGCAGGATAAATAAAGTCTCAGCGTGGCGGTATTACATATTACTTAATTCTTGAAGGAGTTCGGCCTACATAATTACCTACTAACAGTTATTACATTTTTAATTAGACACATATGATGTAATTTTAGAGCTTATTTTAAGCACGAACATCCTAAGGAAATGGCCAGTGTTTTGGCGGGGTTTCACCATTGAAAACACTCAGACTGTTTACATTTTTCATCCGTAAACACATGTTTAGCTATGGCAACGGGTCAAGAGCCTTAGCAACGCCGCACATCTGTCAAAAGGCACTTCTGTTGCTTTGACGTAAATATTCACGTGACCACGCTCTGCCGTCGTTGGGCCAATATATTGGGAAATTACATCTATATAAAGTATACTTAACTTAATATATAAATTGTAGTTACACGAAATATTTTGCAATAGATTCTCATGATAGTGTCACAATTTCGGCTGGTGTAACAAAACAACAGAGATATGGTAAGGATGCACACAAAAGTTGTGGCAATTAAATTAATACTACCAAGCAACGGAAGAGTGCAAGTGGTCTACTGGTACAGAATCTGATCGAAATTGGACGTTTGCAGATCCATATTCTATCGTATGGCTCGAAGTGCATGGCTGGGACATCAGGTACATTCAACTATGGTATCGATGCAACGAAACTCCATCTGACACTGCAACTTTGTTATCAAGATTAAAATGTTCGTTCAATTCTCCTTTGCTTGCACACAAAAGAGACAAAAGGATCCGAGCGAGCAGCTTTTAGTGTGAGCGATGGGTGTAGCGTTCTCGATCGAAAATGCCATAAATATTAGTACCCCAAAGGCAAGGTCGTGCTCGTTGCTACATGTAGAAGAGCTGATGGGATGCAAGGGTTAAGGTGGTGGAGAAATGGAAGTGTCAATAAACTACTAATAATATCGCTGAGATCATGCGAAAAGAATAAATCGTGGCTTTCTGCCTATCGGGTGTATAAGCTACATGTAGAAAGGACTTGATTTTTGAAATCACATCCAATCCATACTTTGTGAATCTTAATACAAGTATTTATCAGCTGGCCATGGATTATACCTACCCCCGCCCTCACCCCCCTTTGGTGTGTGCCTTTGGTGGGATGCATTTGTTTGGTGGGGTGCCTTTATGTGTGAACTAGTGTTTGGGGGTAGTTCCATCTATGCATGCATGCAAATCAAAATTGGATGCCCTCAAACAGAAATAGAGACTCAGTTATCTCTTCCAGGTGAAAGATCTGTATAAACGCGCCAATAAAAATGGAATGACCTGGGTATGGAAGTGACAGAATGTGTAACGGTGTACAGGTGCAAAACTGCTATATTAGATTGAGATGAAGCAGCTTGAAGCATATGTTCTTATTGTTAAAGTTATGGATTGCAACCATTCATACATGTATGAGTTTTAGCTATCTTAAATACTGTGTTTTAAAGCTGGTATCTTTGTCGTTATAGTGATAGATGTACTGGTAAATAACGTCGCCTCACCCACGATCATAATAATCACTGTGGTGTCAATTTCCTCCCATTCCTTGTCACTAATAATTATGTCGGTGGATAATGCTGTGCACTAATGTTCATTGCTACAAGGTAATCGATTTTTTTCAGGTTATCCCTACAATATCTAGTGAACGTATTTATAACGTATAGTACACACGAATGTACACATTGTTTAAATTTGAATCTGTCTACCAGCGATCGTGGACAATTCAATATCAGCAATACCACAAATTAAATATTGTTTTTACGCCGTCATTAATTTAGGCGTGTGTACTCTTTTAAATCGCACCACTGCTACTCTGCCTGAAAGATTTATGGACGTTGGAATACATGTTGCCATAAAAGCTAGCATCGTGAGTGGCGTCTGACGTGTACTGTCAATGTAATCGATACTTGCAGGCACCACAGTGACAGGACTCTTCCAACCTTAGCATTCAACCTTAGCATTCAGCCTTAAATGTCCTTGTTTTTCCGCGTTCCTCACTGGGGTTGGGGTGGGAGGGTGGGGGTGGGGATGGGGGTATCGAGAGGCAGATTACTTTGCTTGCTATTTATTAATCATTCCATGGCTCCCAAATTAAACAGGACGGAATAACCGTCATCGAAGCTGCCAATCATGTCACTGTTTGTACAACCCGTCGGGCTTTCACGGCTCATCCATGGATTAAAGATACCTTTAGGGATACGATTACATCGCATGTGTGGTGCTTTATACTACGAAGCAATCCTGTCCCGCAAGGGTTTGTAAACAATGCCATTACCATTTGGAGATTTGCGAGGCTTTGTCGAAGCCGAAGTCCCAAATGCCCCCAGGGCATGTACACAACGTCACAGAAAACATTGTCGACCAAAATGCATTTTCAGATGTACTACTTGAGATGTGCAATTTGGAATTTTCTGTGCACTAGCTAAATACTTTGTAGCTAAAGAACTGTAAACATTACTTTGAAATGTTTGATACCCAGATGCTTTTGAGAGAGATTTTAGAATTTCAAAATAAAAAATACCAATTGTTTACGTGTGTGGCAACCATTTTGTTCAATAATGTAAAACCAAACATTTGTGTCGTGTGTTTGTGTCTATATTACTACCATTGGCGACTAACATAATCTTCCTGCCACAGATCCACCAGCCAACGTGTGCCACCAGAATATTTCGCATGAATAAAAAAAAAACTACAAGGATGCATCTGCAGGGCAGTTATGTGTACGAAGTCCTTCCCCGTCGTCAATATTCGTCGCAATGCACAAAAAGGTCACCTGTCGCAATAAACCTTCTAATAATCTTTAGTATGCCCGGGGCATGTGCAGATAATTAATATGATCGCCCCTCCAGCGTTCTTGCCGCTCTCCATTCATCACCAGGCCCTCCAAAACTCTCTCACTCGCTCATTCGTCTTCCGTCTTTCTTGAAATCAAATCACGTGCAGCGCAATCAATCGTGACCGACACGCGGTTTTAGAGAGGGTCTTCTCGGTGGCCGCGATAGCCATCAACTTCGCAATCAGACGCCGGCTTTCAGGAAACCGCGAGTCAAGTAACAAATTGATACCTCTGTTAAAAATGGCCGAAGGAAAATGAAAACGCTAGAGCCCAAACAGCCAGCCTGCGCACATTGAAATGCATGTCATGAACTTGAAGAAAAAAAACTTGCTGCCGATCAATTAAATATGAATGAGATGAGTGCGGATTGGCGCAAAGCTCAGAAACCCTAGTTGTGTTTTCCCGCCTCTTAGCATATTAGGTGAAGCCCTTGGAGGATCAATATCGCAGCCGGAAATCGGCAGTGGCGACGTTTCCAGAAGGCCAAGCCCAGTCGGGATGGGATTGAGACGCAACTACTGAGCCATAGGCTTTATCTGCACCGTGATTTGCAAATGGTTGTGTAAAAAGCGCATTAGCACGAACTGTCTGCCATGTGGTTTCTTTGTGGATTCTGGCCTCCTTTAAATATGCCTCCGTGATTTCTTGAGCTTGACCCCAGCCTGTTCTAGTAGATGTTAGCATCGAAACAACCACCACCTGCTTCAATGTGAGCATTAGCCGCAGGACGTGTTGCAAACCTCGAAATATAAATATTTTCATAACAAAAATATCCGATCCGTATTACGTAACTCCCGCAATTGTACCACAACCCCGTGGTGACGGCATCAGGATTCCATTCTACTTTAGACTGCAGTTTCTTCTCGTTTCATCTCAACATGCGGGCAACGTCAGCTTTAGGCTTGCTTCTTGCTCGCATTTTTTTTTTTTTTTTTCTTTTGCGAGCAGGGGTAGGAGTTGGGGTAAGGGGGTAAGATGGGTTTGGTAGCATGCGGGAAATGACATGAAGGATTAAACCGAGCCAAACTGTATGCGAAGTCGTCTTCCACCGACCTGCGATCTAACACGCTACGGCTCGACAAACGTGCCACACCCCCGATGCCGACAAGTAATTAATGAAAGGAAGGCACAAGGATCCTCCCTTTTCGTGTAAGCGCGCAAATGTATACATCTTGGGAAGAATACGAGACAGGACACAAGATAACTCAAGACTGGGACAGCCTCAGCCGTCCACCAGCCCAAGCCAGCCAGCGAAGGATTTCGGTGGAGGAAGCTTCAATTAAGATGCTGTTCGATAGGCAATTCCAACAAATGGCTCACTGTCTATCTACGGCTCTTTATTCACAAAGGACACTAGGTGCAAAGCTTAGCCGGGAGAAAGAAAAAAAAAACGGTCGCATTCCATTTCTTAGAATCTAGGTTTGTTTGGAAGGCGTCGTGGAAAATAAAAAACCCACATATTTGTGCCAGGGCTCAGAGACTTTTGCTGCACAGAAAATATGTTATGTTCTTTCGGCGAATAAGCATATTTGTATCTGCCATTATTTGGGTATTATGTCTCATGCTCACCCTAAGATTCGGTTTCCTCGTGCCGTGCCATTGTCAGCCAGAAGGTCAGATGTTGCAAGGCAGAGCTAAAAAGACAGAAACGGAGAGTGTAAGTCAACATGACAACTGAAAGAAAGGCATCTCGTTGTACTCTCGGTTTGTCAGTTCCGTGCCCCATCTGCTTTCTTTGGTGCCTACATTATAATTTTTCTTATATCAAGTGCTTAGTTTGAAGCTTTTGCGACACACGGTCTGAGCGAGTGAGGCAAGAGCAGGGCATGGTGTCTTGGCAAAAAAAACAAAACAAACCGATTGCTGCCGCTGCAAATTTAAACGAAAGATCTAGCGATTTTACCAAGTGCATGTATTCGACCTCTGGGCCTGCTCGGGACCGACGGGAAGCCAAGGGCTTTAGCTCGCTTTAGGTTCCGAGGGCGTTGCACCAGATTTATTGCTGCGGGTCTCATGAAAGCTTCTAAGCGCGCCAAGAAATGCGACGAGGGCTAATTAAATGGCATGCCATCATGCGATCATGCAATATCGCGTCCTGGATCGCAATAAGAAGTGGATTTCCCCTTTCTTCCCACAGACTAATTAAAAACAACTTCTTCGTGCCCCTACCATTACATAATGGATGGTTGCCTTGAAAAAAAAAAACACACACACATAGTTTACAGTATGAGAGAAAGGAGTAATGTTTGTTGGGGGTCTAAAAAGACGCAAGCCTTTAGGTCCTGTAAGAAGTAGTATGCCGACAGTTGGAGACGTATAACCGCAGTACTCGAGGAAGGAGTTTTTTTAATTTCTTTCTTCCTCGCTTTTCTTTCTCAATTCTCTTTACCGAGAACAGGCGGGTTGTTGTTAGCAATAGTATACATGTACACGGTAGTACCGCGTCCTCCTTTAAATTTCACCACACGTATACCTGCGAATAACACATCGCAGTAGCCTACATGTACGTGTAGTTAAGTAGGAGCTCGGAAATAAATACACCTTACAGGCCATGTCACGTGCATGTCTTAAGCATGTCAAGATTTGGTTTTAAAATATTAACTTGTACGTGCACTGACTATTGCTTGAGATAGCAGTCCAAATATTTCTGAGTTAAATAATGTACTGCCCCTTTCGGTGGTATCCCACCGCCTTGCGTCGGACGAAGAATGCAATCACCTTGTCATCAACAACTTGTCATCCATCTATGGAAATAGTTATGTTTAAACAATTCGCATCACTCAGGACTGTAAACTAGATTATTTGAGCAATTACTGTTGTTCCAAACTGTCCTGTATCGGTACGTGGTTGAATTGTCAGGTTGCTCTCACGTGGCAAACATACACAGGCGTGTACGAATACGAATTCAGCGATATTTCGGACGACGAGTTGGTAGTGGCTTCAGTAGAATGTGAAATGGACTACATGTATGCGCTGGGTTTGGAGTTTGAGTCTCGATGATATATTTTGATATGGTACAATCAGCAGTCTTATGGTAGTGACACATCGGGCATGTTGTGTGCGAAGAGACTGGAAGCGGACATTTCACATCAACCATTCCATGCGAGCCACAAAATGGCCACAAAACTCTTCGATCCAGGCACAGATGAACAGGTTACAGTGCGCAGAATCGAACATGAATCAGTTGCTGGTATGTTTAACATGTTTGGTACTACCAGTATTTTTTAAGGGTAGACTGGGGGTTTTATATTTAAAGGCATTGATATGTATAGTTGTAGATATTTTTGTTTTCTACATGTAAGTCTGCTCTAGGTATCTCTTCCTATAAAAGAGCACAGGGCCAACAGGACCAGAACTTACCATCCGTGATCTTGAAGCTGCATCCGTGATCTTAAAGTTGGATGCTATCAACTCTGACAAGGCCGAGAAAAGTCTGATGTATTAGTATCGCTCATGGCAAAGGCACACTTTGTCATATTTTGATGGCTACAAGGAAGGCAATACCGATCCAATGCAAAGGAGACAAACTTGGGAGACAGTAAAACTTTATACACCATCGAAAGCGTAAGTCCACGCTACTTTACGTGGACTTGCGCTTTCGATGGTGTATGGTACGTTGGCAGACTGCAGAGCAAAAGCAAAGAAACAAACTTGAAAATCCTTATGTCAAGTATAGAAAAGTAAAATACAGACATACATAAGAATAAAATACAAGGAACATTAAAGTATCAATTTTATAAATTTCCACTGGGAGCAAAAATAAGACATTATGGAAACACTCCCCACAGAGAAGCACAGCACCTGCCACGTGTGATTAGGATGACCAAGCCTTATATGTGAGTGTGTAGCATCTGAGGAGGTTCGGATTATTTGACACTATAACAGTCAGAACAAGGGGCGATAATAGCCACTGGATTTCCGGGCGAGTGATATCTCAGCAATGGCGCCCGTCGTGGAAGCTGGTATGAAACTGGAAAGCAGATAGGGCCGGATTATTCCCCAGGTGCAGATTTGACATTAAGTAACATGAAAACCGCAGCTGCTGCCTCCACCATAGGGTGCGGCAGTTCGTTATCTGGAAGCTGCCGTCCTTTTCCCATTGTAATCGTAAAAATTCTCCGACGCGCACACGAAGACTGCGAAGTTCTGGCGGAAATGATGATCTTATTAATCCGGATTCTCGCAGCGCCGTCCCGGAAGGAGCGATCGTGAATCTCCCGGGAGATGAGGACAGTAGTCCCAGGACAGTCGAGACAGCCCATCCGCGCCCTGCCATTGTACTTCCGACTGTTCTGACCTGGAAGCCATTCGAGCGGGGATATTTGGTGCAACACCATCATCAGATCGTCTGCTAATGGGAATGGATTCTCCAGAACCAGCAGTGTGAGGTTTATTCAGCCAGTGGTTGGTTCCATGCATGCACTGTAGTTGGTGAGAGGCAGTGACAGTCTACGCGGCAGTGTCTCGCCGTTTCCGTTATGATTGTCTGCTAGGAGAGGCCACAGACTGGACCACGCCAACCCTTGGTGGTCTGTCCTGTATCTGATGAACGCAACATAGCTTACATTTTGCAGAGTTCCCTTTGCAAAACCCTGTGGCGTTTAGTAATCTATCCATAAGTGAACAAAAAGGAAAAAAACGAAGGTTAATCTCCCATACTGTGTGTACTACATCATCTGCAAATCATGGCTGCATTAAAGATAATTTTCTGAGAAAACCACTCTCTGAGACCCCATCGCATCCCAACGCATACATGTAATGTCGCAACTGAAACTCGGCAAGTTTTGCCAAAGTTCCTCACATGAAACCTTCAATGCTAAGCTATCCCAATTCAAGGAATTCATTGTGAAATCAACGATTTGTTTATTCTGCGAAATACACACGATTACATGTAAGTTAAATTTTTATATAACGTGGGATCAATAAAACACAAAGGAGTAGCCAAAATGCTACTTACCGACACGAATATGTACAACCGAGACTCGATGATCATTTTAAACCAGAGCACATCCTAATTTTTAACATACTTGTTTGGCATGCTTAGTGAGATACTCAAACGCCTACAAGTAATTCCCCAATTATATTTATGCTAAATCCAGCCCAGTGTACGTTACTGGCCACTGTGCGGCACATCCATGGAAAACAAAGTTGTGGTTACCTCTATATTTTGTCATACACGTATGCCATTAGTTCTAGCTTTCTTATACAAGTGACAATTTCTTAAATTCTGTTTGTGCAATGATATATCCGAGCCTAACCCCGCCCTGACCCACTGACTTGAATCACGGTACCTTTTGAAACGTAACTCTATACGACCTACGCCGTACTAAAGTGGCAATGCAAAGGGCCAAAGTTGAGAGGAACAAACGCGTTAAGTCCCACCTTAGTGCAGCTACTTGTGGTAAAAACAACAATTTTGAAAAAAAAAACAACACTATGATCTTTCTAATCCCTTCCATGTGCATATTAGATGTGTCCTGGTTAAGTTAGGAATTGTATGTCCATGTATATGGAAAATAAAACAGAACTGATTTACCGGATATTACACAACCATGCTATCGTCCAGTTTGCATTGAAATACAGGTATCCAAAGACTGAGCAATCTGGTCACCCTCTGTGCAAATCCGTACACATATAACCTTATGCAACACGTTTTGTGTAATGCACGTTTGTATGCGATGTGTAATGTTATACATGCTGTCTCGTTTTAATGTATGACCCATTATGTGACTCTTTTGTGCGATGTAATAGTACTTGTGACTGTCTCTGAATAAAAAAATGTAACTTTATCTCACACGAAAAGATCAACCTTGCTTCTTGATTTCAACGGTGGGGGGAAATCAGTGATTTTTTAAGCATAATCCAGCCCCTAATCTGGACTCTACAATTCGAGGGTAGATCTTCCTTCTTAATATTGCGACTATATGACACATATTTCTATGCAGTAGTGGGTTGCATTAGTTACCACTTACCCCTCTCTTTCTAATCTTATTTGTGTAAAAGGGTAAATCATGGACTAAAGTTTGAGTAACCGTGCACACTACAGTTTGCCAGAAAATGGTATAGGCCACGGGTCATCGAACATATCCAGAGGACGTCCACCTTTTCTCCCCTTAAGGCACTACCCATTTCCTCATCAAGGTCGACCTCTGGATTCCCACCTGCCGTGTTTAACTGCGCTCCCGGCTACGACCGTCTTGCACTACGTATCTGGTACCGGTCAATTTACGATCAAGGTATAGTACGCCCCTTTTACGTCATGGGATCGTATTGTGTTTACCGCGTGGCTGATGCATAGCATAGTGCATTGGGCTCGTAGGTCAAGCAGTCGTACGACTTACGACCATCATACGCAAGTGACCCCTACGATCGGTAGGAGATGCCTGATAATATAACACAACAAACTATCTTCAAAATACCAATGGTGACTCAAAAACAGAACATCTGTATTCAAACCAACAATAGGACTGTTAAAACTGGTCTTTATGGCAGTGAAGTGGTCTTATTTCTGAGACTACTAACATTGAAAATGCAGTGTTGACACTTTTGAGAAGAGGTCTTTATTCTCTTCCAATATTGTTGCTGCCTGCCTAAGGAGGCCCAACACTTTTGCCCATATATAGCTTTCATGCTTTTAATTATTTTTTTTTCACCCGACATTTAGTCATAGTTTGGGGACATCCTAGAAGAAAATATGCAGCTGAGTAACTCCTGATTCCGTATCTAGTGCCACCGAATCTAACCTATCACAATTGTGCATCGAAATTGGTGTAGTACCACAGGGTGTCCACAAATAGCTATAATCTGCATGAGAAAACGAAGAGCCAAAACAGTATATACTCTTTGGTACTAACCCAAAAAAATCATACATACTTGTACGTGCCCACACAAGTGCCATGTATGTGTAAATGGCGAGTTGCGCAAAAATGATAAGTAAAATCTGCTGGAAACGAAATCACAGTGTCCCACAAGCATATGTCTTACAAGCAAAAGAACAAAGAAATAAAAGAACTAATGGAAAGAAAAATAAAACACGGAAGTTAATTCAGCTGACATTTTTAACACTTTACATGTATATAGAAACTCCAATTTCCAAGATAGTATTACGTGGGTTCTCTAATTATTCTGACATCTCTGCTTGCCCATGTCTTTCGGTGAATGCAAGTGTATACACAGAGCAGAGCGCTTTGGTGACTAAAATGCCTCTACTTAGTGTTATGTTTTCCGCAGATTAAGACAGCCATTATCACTGAGCCTGCCCCCAAGAATCCTTAATCCAGCTACGGTACAACGCAGTGGTTAAATCTGAGGAAAGATAATTGCGGCAGGAAGGGATTGCCACACTGGAGCACCTCTACATAACAATTTGCCATTACAAGTCACCTCTGAACAGCCTTTCTGGTGTCACAACAAAGTAAAAGGATGTGTTTGCAAGTCATCTTGACTTGGTAACCCAGAGAATCGATTGGGCGGATCGATAAGTAGAGCGAAGTAAGCCGGGAGACTGCTTGCCATGGCCTTCCTCTCCCGACATCGTCCGGGATGGGACGAAAAAGATGACCAGAAATCCAACGACTTGATTTCCTTCAACTTAGCTTGATTTCATCTGTCACGAGTTATTGATTACCTCATTTCACTTCTTTGAGGTCGCTCTTGCCTCTTGATTCCCTCTCCGATATACGCGTCTCCGTGCTGGAGAAAAGTCATCTCCCGGCCCCCTCTCGCAGATAGGAAAAAAATCCGCCAAAATGGCCACACGTTGTCTTGTGGCTCCTTTAATTTTCCGCCTGGGCGGGCGTTGTCAATAAAAAATAATGACATGAAGGATTGTTTCGGATCACTTGCTCTATGAAGCCCATTTTCTAAAAGTGGAAATCCACGGCAAGACGTTATGGAAACATGCACGCAAGACTTCCTAATGCGTCACCACCGATAGACGGGTAAAAACGCGTAATATTAAGGCGCCGACGGTGCATTATTTCACATCACCATATAAAGCATGAACCAACATGCTATTGGCACAAAATATAACTAGCATTTTTATGGCGTTGTTTTCGAAACACGAAGAGGCATTAAAACAAAAATAGACGTGAACACGTTTGGAGAAAGACAAAAATACTTGAATAGGCCGTAGAAGGACTAGACAAGAGCAGAACATTTTTGTGTGTTCGATGGTGCTATCTATATAAACTACGATATCTCCTTGTTCTCAGATTTCGGATGTGCTCTGCTGATGAGGTTTGGTGGCGTCTGTTAAATGTCACCCTGCAAAATAAACAGGAAACGCGTGTCCCTTGGGGGAATTGTGTTTTGCACCGTCCTCCCTCTCTGCGCAGCGTCAAAACGTCGTCTGCTCGTGGCTTTCCATTCCATGGCCCCAGACCTCGGTGCCTGTTTCCCCCGATTTTAGCCGTCATGGTACAGCCGTCGTGAATGGACGGTGCGTCCCCCGCCTCACACCGTGGCTATGTAAATTGAGCCTTCAGCATGCAGAGTAGCACCACGCCCTGATAATTGTGTTTCCCGTCAGGAGGGTTTCCCGTGACCGCGTCATACGTGGACGCCCCGCTGGAGAAGACATTAGACCTGATTACAGACCTGCCACCAGATTGGAAGTTACGCCGGAGAACATGGATCGGGGGAGAGAGGGAGGGCGAGAGGCAGAGAGAATGGGGCCTCTGGAAGGCTGGAGTGGAGACCGAGGGAGGGAGGGATACATGCATTTTATGCTATGAGTTTGGTTTCAGGCGGAATTCGTGCGATGTCCGTTTTATTTGCGTTTTATTTCTTCATCTTTGATGTGTATTTTATGTCTCCGGTTCGTTCATTTTTTGTTCGAACATTCGGCAAAGATTAAGCTGCGGTCACGCAAGCATACAGGACTGTAAGCATTGAGAAAACATCTATATCCATAGTAGTTAGTACTACTACTACTTACTACTACTACTACTACTACTACTACTACTACTACTACTACTACTACTACTACTACTACTACTACTAGTACTACTACTTACTACTACTACTACCAGAACAACAACTACTTTTGCATTGGTAGTTATTGTATTACAACATTCCGTTATCTTTTCGCTAACGCCCTAACATCGTTACACCTTTTCTGTTAGACGAATGAGCAGCTGCAGAACGTTTACTCTAACTGGAGAGAATACACAAACGTGTCAACCGCCAACACCGAATTCTTCCCTAACATAGTAGATGCTGTGTTTGCGGGAGCTCTGGCACTAAACGCTGCAGACGCCTCTGGTTATCTTCTTGACGATTTCCTCTATAATGACCGAGGCTCGGCGATGGCTTTCTTCAGCAGCCTTACCAAAGTCAGCTTCTTCGGAGCCTCTGTAAGTCCAGGAGAAAATCACCTACAATGCTTTGCTACAAATGTATGCATAAATAATATACATGTGCTACTTTACCTTTTATTTACCTTTTACTTTTGTTTCTGTCAAATGAGTGCTTCAGGCTTGAGGGTTACCCTATGGAGGGGGTGAATCAGGCTTATAGTCGGCTTTCAACCACTCATGGTCATATCACCGACTGCAAGTTGGATTCGGTGGTGTATGCAGGTGTATGCGTGGTGATTT
>JAAUYG010098020.1_pt1 | contig 15768 bp, 8 predicted proteins | sample 7278091 | NCBI WGS metagenome assembly JAAUYG01 (sample SAMN14350201, study PRJNA611818) | marine sediment metagenome | isolation source: surface marine sediment (0.6m) | place: French Polynesia: Moorea | collected 2018-08 | reverse complement strand
TTCAGCATGATATTGCCTGAACGCATCGTAGCTGAAAATGAAACCTCTTATATTTATTAAGCTACCCACTGGCTTGCCAAGATGTCTGTACATGTATGTGGGAGTTAGTTTGCATTAGGGAAGACCTGCTAAAAGGCATGCTCCCTCTGGACTACCTACTTCATGCAACATAAAGCCTGGGATTTAATGATTAGTGCTTTTGTCTCGGTCTGCCTTCTCGCTGGGAAAGAAAAGGGGATGTTGTATCTAACGCGGTTGCTCTCCAAATGCGGGTGCCCCTTGCATCCGTAGACATTTATTTCTTCTGCTCATTTATTGTTTGGACGGATAAAAGTAACAAAAAGGTCGTGATTTATTTTACAGATGAAAAAATGAAGAAAAGGGGAATTGCATGAATGGGAAAACGGGACAATACAGATGTAAGCTGCGCGGAACATAAAGCACTGTTCTCCCGAAGGGTTCATATACATGTACCAGCACAAGGTAGGGAGCCAGGGTTTATGTCAATATGCTTCCATCGCTCCCCACGGCAGAGGCAGCGGTCCCCATGCATGCATATTGGGCCTGGTCTGAAAAGGAGCACAGTCAGGTCGCATTCCTTCTCGTCTTCTCAATACAGGTCTGACGCTATCGTCACCACACTTTTACGCTCGTCACTCGTGATGTTAGCATTGGGACGAATGTATAATTAATGATATAATAATATCCATCTAATGAATCATCCGTGCAACCGAGAATTGGCCAGTGACAGGGCTGCCACTTAAAAAAGACATCGTAAATAAACGATGATAAAACTGTTCAAATGTAAAAGGCTCATAATCAGCACACAGCAAAACCTGAGCATGGTAACTCTACAAAGTATTGGAAATAACAATTACCACTTTGTGACACTTTCGAGGTAATTTTGTTCCACGCACAAATCTATCAAGTGTGTGAAATAAGCTGCAAGGAATTATACGCAGTTAATGACAATTTTATTCCATTTTCCACCATTCTGTGGTGGTGCATTTTTGCATTTCTAAAAAATTCTACCTTTTCAGAACCAAGACTCCAAATGCAGACCTTTTGTGTGCCCTTATGCCACACTGTAGGTTTTATCCCCAGCACCATATTTCCAAACCGCCAGAGGCATTAACAATATCAAGCCACATACAACACAGCGTGGCTTTGAACTTTTTTGTATTTTGTCCGTGTTACCGGAAAACCTTGCGTACCGAGAATTAGAACAGCTTCCTCCCTGGTGAGTTTCAGCGCTCTTTTCTTCTCCACATACCGCAAGTTCCATTGCTCCTCGCGAAAGCGTGAATGGATGGGAAGTTTTTGCTTAAAACCCCTGGGAGAATGACCGCGCTTTACTGCTGTGATCCAGACAGCTGATTGAACATTCTCTAATCCGAATCGGATGGTCTGAAATCGAACAGACACACACGGAATCTCGGCTTTTAGTTAGCGTCTGGGTTCAAAAGACTTGATGCTCCCTAGGAACTGGACCAACTACACCTCGATCTGTGTAAATGGTGGAGTGCCTTTGGTTGTAAATAATGGGTATCCATTCAAAGCCAGAAAAGCGTAGTTAATTATCTCGATGAAATATAGGAAGGCGAGTCTATTTCAACATGACGACTGCTGCAATGGACCTCTTTAACAAGAGGTCCACGGACTTTTGCGTTTAGCTTGATGATAACAGTATTTATGACTGCTGAAAATATTAAACAATTGTGCCATCATACCAATTTTAAGACAAATGCACCGAATGACCCCAAAAATGCTATTGTTCAATATGTCAAATCGTACTAACAATATGTTGTGTTAAGAGTTCCCAAGTCCCAATTTTCAGTGCGTTTTTCTCTTCGATGAGTCGTTTTCAAATTACAGATCAATTTTGACACAAGTCTACTGAATGACGTCAAATTAAGCTTGAACACTAAAAGATCAAGGCACTTTATTATGTTTGCTGGTGTCTCGTAGTCCAAAATTCAGTACATTTTGACTTTGACCAATCGTTTTGAAGTAACATCCATTTTGATACAAGTGTATCTATTAACCCCCAAATGACCTTGAAGCATTGACGGTCAAAGTACCCAACAAGCACAAAATACTTAAGCCCAACTTTTCATCTATTTCGCTCTACGAAATATTTGCCTTTTTTCATTTCCACTTGATCTCATTGTTAAATGTCAATCTCTTGAAAATAATCAAATTTTAAGTTTAAAAATCTCAAGAAGTAACTTTTGTGGACTTTCGCAGTAACTTATATGAAAAGTTTGATTCACGAAAAAAATATAGCTGTAGGAGTTGGGTTTGAAACTAGCATTCTCGGAAAAATCACAAGTGCACCGAATGACCCCAACATGACTTTGAATGCTACAAGGCAAAGGGTAAGGTTTTGGCTTCCTTATATGGCATAATGGCGAATGTGAGATTTTCGAAAACTCTACTTTTAGGAAACTGAAAATTTCAAAACTGTTACAGTGCTTTTCTTAGACATTTCCAAAATAGTGCTTTTCTTAGATCATTGTGAAGATAATTCGGGAGAAGTTTGGAATTATTTGAAAGCAATTTGGAGGGATAGCGCTCTAAAATTTTGTTTCCATGGGGTTCTATGTCAAGGAAATGTCGTAAAAAATGAAACTGAATCCATGACTACTTTTTTGAGGCCCATCGAGATAAAAGTTAAGGAAAGATTTGAAAAAAAAAATCAGGTGCAATTTATAGGAGTAGCGCTCTGTATTTTTTTTTTTTTTTTTTGCTCCCGTAGGGTCCAATGTCGTGCAACAAGTTTAGAGATAACTGATCTCATCATATGACATACGGACAAACGGTTTCATGAGCTCTCCTGACAGGGTCAAGCAGAGATAACATGCTTTGAACGTTGTTTTTTTTTTTTTTTGGGGGGGGGGGGGGTCGTATCTCGTGTGGCAAAAATGAACGTCAAAATACAATCTTACATAGTGCCAGATGGTTAAGATCTGTCATCCCAGAAAAGAAAAAAACACAACTGGGCATCTTGCCGAGGGGTGGATGCACACGGCGATGTTATGGACAACCTTCAAGACCACACCATGCATGCCGTGTTTCCTAAACTTTCCTTTTAGAGTGGCAAAACAATTCCATTCGAAATAAATATTAATTTATCTAGGCCCGGCGTTGGGCCGCTGTAAGCAATAAAAGCCATGTTCACACAGCTGCAGTAAAACAGGCGGCTTTGTCTGCAGGTGCGTTGCGCGGCGCAACGCACCTGCAGACAAAGGCTGATGTCATTATTATCCCATGTATCCTGCGGTGTGTTGCGTCTGGCGCTTGTCCTTGTCGCAGTGTACATTCTCCCCTTTGTCGGATGATTGGCAGGTAATAAACCCATGGAATGTACCCCCATTAGGTTATCAACACTGCATTACGGATAATGCAGTCCCGGCTTCCTTTCAGTCAGATATCCAGAGGCAGTTACACAAAGCAGGGGAATGTTTCTTGGTACGTTGTAGCAACAAAGACCTTTATTTCATAGGATATGTGCTTGCACTTGACACGATAAATATTTCTTAACACAATACATTTATCAACCTAACAACTAAGCCTCCTCCCCATCGCAGATAATAGCCACGTGTACTGCGACTTGCGTTGGGTAAATCATAAAGCGTCTTTAGTTTACATCCAAAATGGTCAGTAACTTGACAAACAAATAAAGTAGGCGGTGGCCTTTTGCAACCCATTGGGAGACACTAGGACACATTGGCATTATTTATTCATACAGCTAATATACTATGAGATATAATTTGAATATCCAGCTATAGTACACCGCCTGTATACCGCCACAGGCACGGTGACTAACAAAGGGCTGGGGAGTCTGACTTTCAGAGTGTGATCAAATTGTCTCACCAGAGATATAAACGTAACTAGTATGAGATGGACCAATCCAGAAAGAAGAGATTTGGCAGGACAAGGGGGGGGGGGGTTGTTGGGGTGTAACAAAAGTAACAGTATTTAAGCAAGCGGCTCATGGGCTGACCCTCTGCTTGACCTTTTGTCAGATGAAGCCAACATAGCTTTAAGGGTAATGGCAATGTAGCTGAGGTGTCTTCAAAGTATCGTATATTTTTTAAAATTTGTCAGATCGCCAGAAAAAGTAAAACGCTGTGTTTCCTCCTAATTACCATAGCTTCCGTTAAGTTTGGTTGAACTTGGACGAAAACTGGGGGAAGAGAAGCCTTTTGATTTTTTTTTCTTTATTAACATCGAAAATGTTGCAAAGTGCACCAAATGACCCCAAACTGTACTCAAAGAATCAGACGTGAAAGTACCCTACATATGCAGTTTCTACAACCGGGGGTCCCACACAGTACACACAGTAGAGGCAGCAGGACGTCAAAATATGGCCAAACACGGTAGAGACGCCTGGATTGTGTAGTGCGGACGTGTATATACGCAGTACAATGTACACGAAGAACTGTGAATGTACGGCTAAACTATGGAATGTTCTGTTTAAATGCTAAATGCCATCGTATGCAGCTGTAAATTATTACCTAACTCTTCTCACCCTGCAGTTAAGTGTTCGAGCGGACGATACACATTTCAGCCCCACACACACTTGCAAGGGTACAATACACCACTCAAAGAACCTTTAAGTCACATACATTGTAATACCCCAGTGAATGCAGAACAGTGTGTATTGGAATCTTGGTTCCGTCTGGGCATGATTGATTTCAAATGCGTATAGTTCATAAATGAATCCTTCATCTACCATCTACGTAATCTCGAGTTTTTACTTTTATCCCACAAATATTACTGCGAGACCGCATGGAATAGTGAAAACACACCGAGTGGTCACAAAACATAAGCAGATACAAATTTAACTGTCTGGAGGCTGCTGTTCCTCCGCGGTTTCCATTTCGGCGACAGCCTGACCAGTTCCGTTATCTGTTCCGTGATCAGCAGACAGGAAACTGCTTCCTGTCGTCGGCGTGCAGTCGCTCGAGTGTCGCAGTAACGCGTCTTGTTCGCTTGAGCACGTGAGTGACGTCACAGCTGTGGGGGATAGCAGGTTGATATCCGCGGCTTCCGGAAATCTGTCTGGACTCTTCCTGTGCTGAGAACTGCTGTCCGTCGTTTTCTGCCGACTTATCTGCCGGCTGATCTGTCTACTGATGCGGATCAGGGGCATCTCGTGATGAACGTTTTCACGTGCTGCCTGCTGCGGCGCGTGTTCCGGCGACTGTTTGGGGCTGTCGTTCCGCGGTTGATTGCCGCCGGAACCCCCGGTGCTGAGTCCCAGCACATTCTTTCTCAGGGTCTGTCGGAAATGCGGCGAGAACATTATGTAGACGATGAAGTTGCAACAGGAGTTGAGGATCGCCATGTAGTCCGCCACGTGCTCCAGGTAGAAATAAAGATGGCCGCATGTGTGGCTATCCTGCTTCGATAGCGCCAACAGGAGGCGCTGCAGCATAGTCGGCGTCTGACACACGATGAAGATGGCGATTATGACGATGAGTACAAAGGTGATGGTGTCGTCCCGTTTCTGGGAGTTCCGGGACAGACGGCGTCCAAGCTCGGAGTGGGCTGTGGTCCTCTTCTGGAGCATCTGGATCAGCTTGACGCTGACAGTAACCAGAACCGCCAGCGGAACGATATACATAATGAGGAAATAGCAGACGTTCTTGTAGATGACTTGGAAGTAGTAGTTCCGTCCTACTGGAGTCAACACCTTGAACAGCTCCGTGGTGTTGTGGCGGTAGTTGTTGACTCGTTGAACTCGGTATTCAAACAGGCGAGGGAAGTTGTAGAGGAAGGCGAATATAGGAATGATGGCGACCTGGATCTTGGCCCGGGTCAGTGTAGACAGGCGGTTACAGTCTCGGGGTCGACACACCCAAATATAGCGGTGTATAGCGACCAGTACCGTACAGTATACAGTGCAGGTGTGGGTCATGCTGGCCACAGCCCAGCCGAACCGCTCGATGCTGCCGAGGATACCAGCTTGCAGGGCCCGGGAACAACCCTGGCTGTACTCACAGTAAGTCGGCACCATGATGACGAGAACGGCCGGCAAGACGAACATCGTGTCCGCCACCGCCAACGCTGTCAGCAGAAAGATCGTCACCGACCGAAGGGGGTCCCGCCGTAACGTCAGGATCGACAGAATGTTGCCGATCAATCCCAACGCACATGTGATACCGACTAGAACGAAGGACACGACAAACTGGAATTTCATGCAACTGTCATCCATGGTTTCTACACAGAACAGACCTTCGCGGATAATATCCGGATTCATTTCTCCTGGCAGCGTACTGGATTCGTTGTCGGAACAACCCTCTATGAGGGCGGGATCGGAGACGTTCACACACGCCATGATGCGGCTATGTATGAAGTCTCCTGGGGGTAGGCTCTCAGATTCTGGAGACTCGATCCAGCGTAGTACCTGACAGGGCCGCAGCCTTACCTGACTGCCCCCTACCATTGTCCGTCCCTCGCAGCTCCCCACAGATGCTGACCCCTCTCCCCACACCCCTCAGCAAACACGCGGAATCAATTTCCCTGATTGAGCTGCCTGGGCCCGGGGTAATCAGACATGGTCCATGCCATAGATCCGGCTGCGGCTGCTGATGGTGGTCGCTGGGCTTGCTCTTTGTTGGGTGGCATAGGGGCAGAACTACAGCACACTCTGACCGCTGCTCGCTCTCACTTCCTCCCAGTGCCAGCAGTGTGCCGTATGCCAGCCAGAGGCAGCAGTAGCACTGTCCTCCGTTCCACCAGTCAGCACCAACCACACACACACAGACAGCGCTCGTCATATCGACTCCGCCTCCCACATCAGTCGGATAACCCGACAGCGATTACAAAATCATCCGTTTTCCTGCCTCATCCCTCACGCTGAATATAACAGAAAGAGAACAGAGAAGCAATAGTCAACTCGGTGATACATCACGGGTATGAAAACTGGACAGGCTTAATTGATCTCTGCCCAAACAGTAGAGGCAGGGACAACCACAGATGGTGGAACACTGTTTGAAAGGCAATGAGAGGTGTAGCGTGGAGCCATAACAAAAGAGGTATTTACATGTAACTAAAAGCAGATGTAATGGAAAAAAGAGCCGCCCTGTGCTCACTCGGTCAGCGATCACTAATCTCATAAGAGATAGAGGTATTTCCATAGTTTTTTGAGTAAATGGATTCATCTTTTTTTTTTCAGAGTTGGCTTATGTATGCAGTTGCCTGCGTTTATCCCAGGTTGGAAGCGCTGAATGCGATAATTATTCAAGGGCTCTAAACGTTCTCGCTGTATGACTTCCACGACTTTCCAATATGCATTAATTCTGTTTTGTGGTTTCACATAAAAAGCTACCTGTCAACATTTTGTCGCGCCTAGTTCCGAATGGAAATTCGACAATGTCAACGTTTACAACAGGAATATTTACAGACGAAAGACCGGTCAAGCCCGATATCTCGACGTTGCTATACTAGTTTTAATTTTGCGGCCCTTTTGCCCTATTTAACACGGTTTAAATGGAACTGCCCCATGAAAAGTAGTTTAACAGTAACTAAAGGATGTAATTGTACTGTAGAACATGTTTTGAAGGAGTTCCTCATTGACAAAACTCTGTCAGAAAGTACGAATGATCAGACGGCTAACGTGTCTGTGTTGTAATGAATTTTACTGAGAATGATGTGGAAGTGTGTGTTTGAAAGCAGCGCTTCTGGCCTGTCGATATCAGAATGTGATTAGTACATTCATTGATACCCACCTGGGGAGAGATGTTTTTCTCTATACTGCTGTGTACCGGTATATGTCCGGGCTATATATGTCGCTCCAGTAAACTTTGGGCAGATGTTTAGTCATTAATGATGGGGTGCGAGTGGACGGTGCTTAGCAGGAATTAAGATTGTAACATTTTATTTTCTCTCTGTCGTTCCTTTATAAACGCCCCGTGCCACTTTTTCCATTATACGGCATTTCCTTTCCGATGGCCAAATAGTCTGTCCTATAATTTCAAGTAAGATATGAGGAGCGAAGAAACGATTATGCAATGAGGAGGCATCTCGAAACGGTGAATTTAATTCCATCGCACGATCATTCGTTCGACAGTTCTACCCTCCCTGCCATAAAGAACATGACACCAACAGGCGTGACCTAGTGCCACAGCTCAGGTTGCCATGGTTACTAATATGTGCACCAGCTCCTGTGGCGCGGTCTCAAGTACCTATTATAGCTTGCGGTGCGACCAGAGAGTGCGTAATATGCAATAAAATATAAAGAATATAAATCACATTTTACGGGGGCTATGTCAACTCGGCGTTTGACGCTTGGCTGGGGAAAGCCAGTTGCTTGGTAAATTCTGCTACAGGTCCAGTTATTTATACTGAAGGAAATGTTCCATCATACAATATCAGTAGCGTTATGAGGTGAACCATATCATGATTTCTGGACCAGCCGCCATGGTAGACGGTAAAATGAAATTACTCTGGCCCTCTTCCTGTGCGATTTATGTAACGGCTGACTAAAATGGGCAGGGGTAAGGACACGCTGAGACAAGGTGGACAGTACACATTACCGTATCCGCGTATATCTGGCATGGTGAACTACTACTGGTATACAACAATAGTTTTGCTCATTATGGTTTTACAAAAAAAAACTGCCGCTAAGGAGAGTAACACTTGATAGGGATCAATGAAACTTACTGTTGACACTCCGGATTAAAACAAGGGTGCAAACACTGGGTTTTAAAATGTATCCGGCAGTGGTTTGGGATATTTTACAAAGTGTTTTACTAGTGTTCGGGGTTGTAACGCATGCGAATTATGTTCAACTGCAATATACGTACGTAGTCATAAGGCAAACATCATAGCCGACAGTGGTACAGAGAAAACTACACTGCTACGTACTAGCTCACTCTGTTCTCTGCAGTAAGTAGATGTGGGGTGGGGTGGGGGTGTTACATGTATGTGTAGCCCAATACCCCTAATCGCAAGGCTGCGGTTGCAATGTCTAAAGAAAACAAAGCCGGAACATACCTCTGTGATGTTTAGTCTGGCATCTAATAATCTCTGCTTTGATTAATCATCGGTTGTTTACTGCTTTCAATTTTGCTCAATTTTCTCATGCTGTGGAGGACTGTTTCGTTCAGTGGCCGTTAGAGGATTCCTGTCCGCCAATAACCAAATTTTAACTGAGTCTTGTTACTTTAATTGGGAGGACCGCCATTTTCCTCCTGATTGGCGAAGATTGCCTGAAGGTCATGCTTGTTACTGCACCTGCCGCTAATTTCTAAGTCTTGGAACTGCTCTGCGTCATGGAACTATCTGCCGCTAGTCCCACCAGATTTGTCAACTTGATGACGTGGACAGTCCGGACAAAGGCACAGTATTTTGACCACGTATACTCCAATGCATTATCCTTCAATTTTTGATAGGAGCCGCGTCTGCATGATGAAGATCGGCGGCCATCTTGGAAATCCGACATGGTTGGCATACAAAACTTTTAAGCAAAGATCTATATGGGCTTCTAATTCACCTAGGTTCGCAATCTTGATGTCTAGACATACAATTTATAGGGCAAGGAATGCAATAAAACAAGCAATAAAATAATGTAGGAACAACTCCAAATACTTATTCACCATTCCCCATCTACACCGGATTTAAATAGCCATCAAGCACAGACTGATCCAAGACCCCTATCACGCGAAGTGTCGGCTGTGATCAGGTTGTGCATCTTGGGAATCGGCTAAGTTAAACTATCACTGTCTCTGAGAATATGGGACAGATTGATGTGATTTGTCCCATTAAGCTACACAAGGGGCTATTCACCTTATAGGAGCTCTTGACAACCCGGATCACAATCCGTCAAGTAAAGTGGCCACAAGTTTCACAGGCGTCAGTCTTTTACAGTTCACCATCAAGTGCAATTTGTGACAATCACAGGGTGGCCTAGACATTCCCTCTCCAGGAACAAAGAAGAATCATTGGTTACCTGCAAACTTCACAACTGTCGCAGCCACTGCACCCAAGAAGACGGATGTGGCAATTTCGAGTTATCTGTCAGTGGGCAACTGATCATGAGCATGTTGAGGGAGCATGGACGAAAGAGATGGCTCTCCCGGCTGCCATGATTCAGCGTGGTGCGGATGTACAGTTGGAAGCTACACCGTTTGTCAACCCCGGACAAATCTATGTCATGTCTGTGAATGTGCCACGGTAATCAATTTGCCATTTTATTTCAGTGCAATTGGCCTCAGACGCATGGTAAGGAGGACAAATATGTGGTCAAGTCTGTTGTCTACATTTTGAAACAGCAATGTGGAACACATGTGGAGACTGCTTAGAGGCATCTGGATTGACAACTGCACTAACTCAGGCAGATATTGCAGGTTCCGATATAGCTGATTCTTCCTAAAACATCCCACCCCACCAGGACAAGACACAATGAAGAGGGTAAGTTTTTCAGATTGTACATAGCCATGGAGCTTTGTGCAAGAAGAGGATTTGAGTACTTTTAGGCATAACAGCATGACAATCATCATCATCATCATCATCATCATCATCATCATCATCATCATCATCATCATCATCATCATGTCGAGATTCCTCGGGCCATGGCTCGCCATCTGCACGTGTCCTGCATTAGTGATCTCTGCTCCACTGTAGATTCGAGTCCGGTTTCCCTCCTGTAAATATATATAATCAATCATTATTCCTTTCCTTTCTATCAAGCAGAGGAAATTAAACTAGATCTGGAAAAGAAGTCGAGTTTCCTTGTGTGTGTTAACAGAGAAACAGAATGAATCACCCAGCACCTTTCTTGTCAAAATACTTGATTGTATTGCTATTCTCACGTCCTGCCGACCAATATCACCACACTTGAGTTATACGCATGTTTTTTTTTTTTACTTTTGTTTGTTTGTTTGTTTTTTTCCTGATAGATGCTCTGGAACATGGCACAATCAACTGCTTGGTATGCATTGTGGATACAGACGTCGTTGTTACTCTCATTGAAAAATTCTGTTCTCTGCTAACCAAGTATCTCTCTGCAGATGTCTGGGTCGCATTTTTGATTGGCAAGAATTATGCGTACCTTCATATCAATGTCATCGGTCGAGCCTAGGCGAGGAGAAGTTCATTGCACTTCATACGTTCCACAGGTTGTGACGCAGCCTTTGAATTCTCTGGAACGAGTAAGAAGTCAGCATGGGGTGCATGGAACTCTTACACCGATTTTGCACAGGTCTTCAGATCTATGGCAGCACATCCACATATTTCACTGTCTGAGGATGACCAACACTTCAGAATTCTGGAGCGCTTCGCAGTCAGCATCTATGACAAGACTAATGATCTGGATTCGACCGATGCTGTATGACGATAGATATTCTGCCAGAAGAAGAAGACAATGGAGCACACTCTTCAAACTTGGGATGCTTTGTTACAGCATCCCAGGTGAGTTGGCTGCCAGGTTTGGATGTGGTCGATAAATGACAGAATTCGGCATCCGAGACCCAGCCCAGAAAGCAGGTGTGATTGGGCAATAGATAGAGGGACTCGGTCCCTGCTTCCTGCGTGGATCACACTACCGATGGCCTCTGAAGCTTGAAATGAACTTGTCGTAAAATAAGTGTTTGGTTACAAAAGCGTCCATATAAAGGCACACTGGAATTGCACAGAGGTATGCAGTTGCAACTGTGGCAAATAGCCGCCATTACAATGTTCACATAGGCTTAAAATAGGACATTTGCCTCATCGTCTACTTTATCGTCGACATTTATGATTATAGTGTTGTAGCATTTAAATTTGTCATTTACCGTCCATGCCCGACGACGTTTTTCTACACTACCTGACATAGTCCAACACTGCGTTTTAGAAACTACAAGATATTGATATGCATGAAGTACTGAATTAATTACAACGTTCCCTGAATTCTGCAGGAGGGACTGCCATTCTCTTTAGATTCATCATCTACTTTAACACGTATATTTATTATAATGCAGCAGTTAAGTTTTATATGTACTTTCGTTATTTGACGATGTATTTCTACATTGTGCGACATTGTGCGACATTGTGCATATTGTGCGAATACTGAACTGTAGAAAGTACAATGTACTGATGTGTATGAGATACTGAATTAAGTACAACTGTTTTCCCATTTTTCTGCAGAAGAGCTTGCCATTCCCTTTATAGTTCATATCAACTGTAAAAAAGTTTCACTATTGAAGATTTCAGCCATTATGCTAATTAATACAATGCTTAAATGCTAAGTTTATGGCACTTATATATAGCACTTGTTTCTAATCACAGTATTCAATGGTGCTGTATAAAAATATATATCAGTACCAACTATTTACAATTTAAAAGTACGACGAAATTATGGTTAGGCAACTTAATTTTTTCAGATCTTTCTTAAAGATGATAATACAACTGCATTCCCTTGGCGAAATTTATTTAATTTATTTATACTGGGTGGGTCAGTAACAAAAAAGACGGATTTTCCGTGGCACCCGGAGGGTAAAAGACATAAAATTCAACAGTTATCTAAAGAGTATGGGTAAATGTGTAAAAATTATGACATTGACGTAAGACAATGGGTAATCAGATTGTATGGATGTATGCATAGAGTTTGGCATCTGGGGATGTTCTTAATTGTTTCATTCCATTCATTTCCTTATATTATAAAATGTATGTAGACATTAACGTTGCGAATCTTTTCTAAGGGAATTATAAGCCGACAAATACAAGATTGCCGCCATCCCTTATTCCGGGAAAATAGCTCCCATCAAAGATTGCGAGGCGTGACATTGTGTGGTACACGGAAAAATGGTGATTTTGTCCGGAGTGTCCTCTTTTTTTTTTTTTTTTTTTTTTTTGTTAAGCGGCCTGACTACATATCGATCATTGCCTCCCCAAATGCGAGGATAACGGTATTTTGCTAAATTTTAAAATAAGTTTCAGCTATTAAGCTGCGCTAATATAAGAGGCTCGTGAACTTCATGCTTACGTATGCCGTCATTTAATCTAACATTTCAACGAAAGGCTGCGGATGACCTTTCCCACCAAATACCAGAAGCTGTCGGGGTCGAGGGAAAACAGGAAATGGTCACTACAACTGGCGACGGACTCGTGCTGCCCCTGAATTTTAGCCTATTAAATACCCACGCATATGGAAAGCTGCCGGATGCTAAACTTCCCCATTAACATTTCGGCATATCACGTTTCATGGCTAAAGCGATATCATTCTATCATTCTAGTCATATAATCCAGTTTGTAGTTCGATTTAGGTATTCTAAATCACGAGTATTTCATCCCCCCATGTTTGTTTCGCATGTGCACGTATACTTATTCTATGCGCGAGTTGTAACCCAGCTTTCTGATTACTGAAAAAAAATATAAATTTCTTATGAGACAAAACAAGCATCACACACAAGAAATTGCGTAGTCACAACGAAAGATACAGCCGCGACTTTGTGTAATATATGATGGAATCGAAAGTCAACACAGTAAGAATCTCTTGCGTTTACTTAGTAACCTTAACATGGTAATTTTACGTGCACTTTACATTTAGTTTTGTTTTTAAATTTTCAATTTTTTCAACCTTTCAGTCTCACCAAGTAGCCAAACCACCCTTACTCGGGACAGGGTAACCAGCGAGTGTGAGTGCAATTTAGTAAATCTGGGATTGCGTGTTTCCCGGACAGCAGTCAAGCAAACAATCCGTGAGCAGCTCAGCTCACACCCCTGCTGCTGGGGCAAGTAATCCCCATTCTTTTTCTCCAAGAGAAATTGAAGCAGCCAGTTACTCCAATTCCTGGGCTGGCTGTAATCCTGTTACCTATTCTCGGTTTTGATATTGTGTGTCCCGTAAAATCCGTTCATGTGTAGTTTTTAGCTTTGCTTTGTGCTACAGCACAGCACAGCTACTGTCATGACACGGGCGTCAGTCGTCGGCTCGTCCGTCCGTCCGTGTGTAAAACCCGTTTTTTTCGAGGCGAATTAATACCACATTTTATGGACAGGTTCCTATCCACCATATCTCCAGACCATGTTCTTGTTTGTTTGTTTGTTTGTTTGCTTTTCAAAATTTTAATTTTTTATTTTTGAAGATTTTTTTTCTTATTTTCATTAACTTGGGACCATATGGAGTAAAAGTTTCAAACGACATCTCCTGTGCGAATACACACTGCAGTCACTCTCAGAGGTTCTCTACCAAAGTTATTAAAAGATTGTGATATTTCAAATTTTCAATTTTTGTTCTTTTTTTTTTTTTTTGTTCTGGTGATTTAACGGAGTACTCAATGGGAAATTATAAAATGTGCAATATCTTGAAAAGACTTGGTCGAAGAGCCAAACGGACCAAAATTTGTGCTGCGGGGGTAGTATTTAGGATATAGGCGGAACTTATGACCGTTAAATGGTCAAGGTAATTCTAAGGTCATTCTGTGCATATGCAATTTTTTCGTAACCTTGTATGCCGAAAACGCCTGGCCATAGAGCGAAACGGGATGAAATTTGGGAGTCAGAGACACTAGTAACACAAACATGTATATGGGATAAATTTGATCTTGTAGTGTCCAAGATCATTTTGGGGTCATTTCGTGCACTTGTGTCAAAATGGTCTGCACTCAAAAACGGCTGGTCATGGATCAAAACGGAGTGAAATTTGGGACTCGGGAATACTAGTAGCACATATATGGCATACATTTCACCTTGTAGTGTCTGGGGTCATTTGGGGCATAATTTGGTGCACATGTCTCAAATTGCCCTATAACTCAAAAAGGGCTGGTCGTAGAGCAGAATGGACCTAAAGTCGCGGCTGTTGGCCATTTTGGAATTTTTCGGTGCACTTGTCTCAATATGGCCTGTCAAAAACTCAAAAACTGTTGCTCGTAGAGTGAAACGGACTCAAATTTGGGAGTCAGGGACACTAGTAACACATATATGGTGCACGTTTGACCTTGTGGTGTTCAATGTCATTTTGGGGTGACTTGGTGCACTTGTCCCAAACTGGCCTGTAATTCGAAAATAGCTGGTCGTAGAGCAAATTGGACTGGAATATAGGACTCGGGGATACTAATAGCACATATATGGGGCACCTTTGACCTTGTGGTGGTGTAGGTCATTTGGGGGTAATTCGGTGCACCTATCTCAAAATGACCTGTAACTCAAAACAATGGCTGCTCGAAGAGTGAAACGGAGATACATTTGCACTTGGGGATACTAGTAACGCATACAATGGGTAAATTTGACCCTGCATGGTTCAAGATAGTTTAGGTCATTCGGTGCACTTGTATAAAAATGGCGTGTATCTAAAACAAGAGGACCAGGGGCTTTGACGCTCTGTTTGACCTTTTGCCACATGAAACTAATATAGCTTATTAATTAATATTGCATATTATAGGATGCAATATTTTAAGTGCCATAAAATTTTTAATTTTGGCAGATCGTCAAATAAGTCATAGCCTATATTCCCGCATGACCAACATACTTAAAATAAAGTTTGGTTAAAATCGGATGAAAATTTGGGGAGGAGTAAGACTTTTGAAAATTGTAAAATTGAATATTTTGTAATGTGCCCCGAATGACCCCAAACCAAACTCAAGGAATCTAGCATCAAAAGTACCCTACAAATTTGCACTGTAGTACCCCGAGTCCCACATTTTCGTCCGTTTCGCTCTATGCTCAGCTGTATTTCAATATATTGCACATTTTACGATTTTCCCATTGACTCCCATGTTAAAATTTAAAAGCGCCATAAAATTTGTAAAGCTTGGCAGATTGCCAAGAAAAGTACATGTA